>ULXQ01001583.1_pt1 | contig 83353 bp, 78 predicted proteins | sample 1961481 | NCBI WGS metagenome assembly ULXQ01 (sample SAMEA4835843, study PRJEB28245) | human gut metagenome | biome: gut microbiome; material: fecal sample | place: Denmark | collected 2008 | reverse complement strand
ATTTAAGGCCCCTTCCTCGGGAGGGGCTTTCCCGTTTCAGCATCCGGCTGAAATCTGCGGCTTACCTCCTTTCGCCCTGTATGTAGTCTATCGCTAACGCGTAGATAAAATAGTTTCCTGTGTTATTACTGGATGCGTGCTCGCAAATGTGCCCGCCATTCAGACGATTCCCGATAGTGTTTCATAATTCCTCCATTTTTCTCCCTTATTGGCTGGCTACACTAGTATCATTCCGCGAAACGTTTCAGGAAGAGAAACTCTTAACGATGAAAGGCAGTTATAAATCCCGTTGGGTAATCGTAATCGTGGTGGTTATCGCCGCCATCGCCGCATTCTGGTTCTGGCAAGGCCGCAATGACTCCCAGAGTGCAGCCCCAGGGGCGACGAAACAAGCGCAGCAATCGCCAGCGGGTGGTCGCCGTGGTATGCGTTCCGGCCCATTAGCCCCGGTTCAGGCGGCGACCGCCGTAGAACAGGCAGTTCCGCGTTACCTCACCGGGCTTGGCACCATTACCGCCGCTAATACTGTTACGGTGCGCAGCCGCGTGGACGGTCAACTGATGGCGTTACATTTCCAGGAAGGCCAGCAGGTCAAAGCAGGCGATTTACTGGCAGAAATTGACCCCAGCCAGTTCAAAGTTGCATTAGCACAAGCCCAGGGCCAACTGGCAAAAGATAAAGCCACGCTTGCTAACGCCCGCCGTGATCTGGCGCGTTATCAGCAACTGGCAAAAACCAATCTCGTCTCCCGTCAGGAGCTGGATGCCCAACAGGCGCTGGTCAGTGAAACCGAAGGCACCATTAAGGCTGATGAAGCAAGCGTCGCCAGCGCGCAGCTGCAACTCGACTGGAGCCGCATCACCGCACCAGTCGATGGTCGCGTTGGTCTCAAGCAGGTTGATGTTGGTAACCAAATCTCCAGTGGTGATACCACCGGAATTGTGGTGATCACCCAGACGCATCCTATCGATTTAGTCTTTACCCTGCCGGAAAGCGATATCGCTACTGTAGTGCAGGCGCAAAAAGCCGGAAAACCGCTGGTGGTAGAAGCCTGGGATCGCACCAATTCGAAGAAATTAAGTGAAGGCACGCTGTTAAGCCTCGATAACCAAATCGATGCCACAACCGGTACGATTAAAGTGAAAGCACGCTTTAATAATCAGGATGATGCGCTGTTTCCCAATCAGTTTGTTAACGCGCGCATGTTAGTCGACACCGAACAAAACGCCGTAGTGATCCCAACAGCCGCCCTGCAAATGGGCAATGAAGGCCATTTTGTCTGGGTGCTGAATAGCGAAAACAAAGTCAGCAAACATCTGGTGACGCCGGGCATTCAGGACAGTCAGAAAGTGGTGATCCGTGCAGGTATTTCTGCGGGCGATCGCGTGGTGACAGACGGCATTGATCGCCTGACCGAAGGGGCGAAAGTGGAAGTAGTGGAAGCCCAGAGCGCCACTACTCCGGAAGAGAAAGCCACCAGCCGCGAATACGCGAAAAAAGGAGCACGCTCCTGATGCAGGTGTTACCCCCGAGCAGCACAGGCGGCCCGTCGCGCCTGTTTATTATGCGTCCTGTCGCCACCACGCTGCTGATGGTGGCGATCTTACTCGCCGGGATTATCGGTTATCGCGCCCTGCCCGTTTCGGCGCTGCCGGAAGTGGACTATCCGACCATTCAGGTGGTCACGCTCTACCCAGGTGCCAGCCCGGATGTCATGACCTCTGCCGTTACCGCGCCGCTAGAACGCCAGTTCGGGCAGATGTCTGGCCTGAAACAGATGTCGTCGCAAAGTTCCGGCGGTGCGTCAGTTATCACTTTGCAGTTCCAGCTAACATTACCGCTCGATGTCGCCGAGCAGGAAGTGCAGGCCGCGATTAACGCTGCGACCAACTTGTTGCCGAGCGATCTGCCTAACCCGCCGGTTTACAGCAAAGTGAACCCGGCAGATCCGCCGATCATGACGCTCGCCGTCACCTCAACCGCCATGCCGATGACGCAAGTGGAAGATATGGTGGAAACCCGCGTCGCGCAGAAAATCTCGCAGATTTCCGGTGTCGGACTGGTGACGCTTTCCGGCGGTCAGCGTCCGGCTGTTCGCGTCAAACTTAACGCTCAGGCGATTGCCGCCCTCGGCCTGACCAGCGAAACCGTGCGCACCGCCATTACCGGCGCTAACGTTAACTCGGCAAAAGGTAGCCTCGACGGCCCTTCCCGTGCGGTTACGCTTTCCGCTAACGACCAGATGCAATCCGCCGAAGAGTATCGCCAGCTAATCATCGCCTACCAGAACGGCGCGCCGATTCGTCTTGGCGATGTCGCAACCGTAGAGCAAGGTGCAGAAAACAGCTGGCTTGGCGCATGGGCGAACAAAGAACAGGCCATTGTGATGAATGTTCAGCGCCAGCCCGGTGCTAACATTATCTCCACCGCCGACAGCATCCGGCAGATGCTGCCACAGCTCACCGAGAGTCTGCCGAAATCGGTGAAGGTAACAGTGCTTTCCGATCGCACCACCAATATCCGCGCATCGGTCAACGATACCCAGTTTGAATTGATGATGGCTATCGCGCTGGTAGTCATGATTATCTACCTGTTTTTGCGCAATATTCCGGCGACCATCATTCCCGGCTTCGCAGTGCCGCTGTCGTTAATCGGCACCTTCGCGGTCATGGTGTTTCTCGATTTTTCAATCAATAACCTGACGCTGATGGCGTTAACTATCGCCACCGGGTTCGTGGTCGATGACGCCATCGTGGTGATCGAAAATATTTCCCGCTATATCGAAAAAGGCGAAAAACCGTTGGCGGCGGCGCTCAAGGGCGCAGGTGAAATCGGCTTTACCATTATCTCGCTGACCTTCTCGCTGATTGCGGTGTTGATCCCACTGCTGTTTATGGGCGATATCGTCGGGCGACTGTTCCGCGAATTTGCTATTACCCTGGCGGTAGCGATTTTGATCTCAGCGGTGGTGTCGCTGACCCTGACACCGATGATGTGCGCGCGGATGCTCAGCCAGGAGTCGTTGCGTAAACAGAACCGCTTCTCCCGTGCCTCGGAAAAAATGTTCGACAGGATAATCGCCGCCTATGGTCGTGGACTGGCGAAAGTGCTGAATCATCCGTGGCTGACCTTAAGCGTGGCACTCAGCACGCTGCTGCTTAGCGTGCTGCTGTGGGTGTTCATTCCGAAAGGTTTCTTCCCGGTACAGGACAACGGCATTATTCAGGGCACTTTGCAGGCACCGCAATCCAGCTCCTTTGCCAATATGGCCCAGCGGCAACGCCAGGTCGCGGACGTGATTTTGCAGGATCCGGCAGTGCAAAGTCTGACCTCATTTGTTGGCGTTGATGGCACTAACCCGTCGCTGAACAGTGCGCGTTTGCAGATCAACCTCAAACCGCTGGATGAACGTGATGATCGGGTGCAAAAAGTCATCGCCCGTCTGCAAACGGCGGTGGATAAAGTGCCGGGCGTCGATCTCTTCCTGCAACCAACGCAGGACCTGACCATCGATACTCAGGTCAGCCGCACCCAGTACCAGTTTACCTTGCAGGCCACCTCACTGGATGCGCTCAGTACCTGGGTGCCAGAGTTGATGGAAAAACTCCAGCAACTGCCACAGCTTTCTGATGTCTCCAGCGACTGGCAGGACAAAGGGCTGGTGGCGTATGTCAATGTTGATCGCGACAGCGCCAGCCGTCTGGGGATCAGCATGGCGGATGTCGATAACGCCCTGTACAACGCGTTTGGTCAGCGGCTGATTTCCACTATTTATACTCAGGCTAACCAGTATCGCGTGGTGCTGGAACACAACACCGAAAATACCCCAGGCCTCGCGGCGCTGGATACCATTCGCCTGACCAGCAGCGACGGTGGCGTGGTGCCGCTAAGCTCAATTGCCAAAATTGAGCAGCGTTTTGCGCCGCTCTCCATCAACCATCTGGATCAGTTCCCGGTAACGACCATCTCCTTTAACGTGCCGGATAACTATTCGCTGGGTGATGCGGTGCAGGCGATTATGGACACCGAGAAGACGCTGAATCTGCCGGTGGATATCACCACGCAATTCCAGGGCAGCACCCTCGCCTTCCAGTCGGCGCTGGGCAGCACTGTCTGGCTGATTGTCGCGGCGGTGGTGGCGATGTATATCGTGCTCGGCATTCTGTACGAGAGCTTTATTCACCCGATCACCATTCTCTCGACGCTACCCACCGCAGGGGTCGGCGCACTGCTGGCATTAATGATTGCCGGAAGTGAGCTGGATGTGATTGCGATTATCGGCATTATTTTGCTGATCGGTATCGTGAAGAAGAACGCCATCATGATGATCGACTTCGCGCTGGCTGCTGAGCGCGAGCAAGGCATGTCGCCGCGCGATGCCATCTACCAGGCTTGTCTGTTGCGTTTTCGTCCGATCCTGATGACCACCCTGGCGGCTCTGCTTGGCGCGCTGCCGCTGATGTTGAGTACCGGGGTCGGCGCGGAACTGCGTCGTCCGTTAGGTATCGGCATGGTCGGCGGTCTGATTGTCAGCCAGGTGCTGACGCTGTTCACCACGCCGGTGATTTATCTGCTGTTCGACCGCCTGGCATTGTGGACCAAAAGTCGCTTTGCTCGCCATGAAGAGGAGGCGTAAGTGAAGTTTTTTGCCCTCTTCATTTACCGCCCGGTGGCGACGATTTTACTGTCGGTCGCCATTACCCTCTGCGGCATACTGGGCTTCCGTATGCTGCCGGTCGCCCCGCTGCCGCAGGTCGATTTTCCGGTGATTATGGTCAGCGCCTCGCTGCCCGGTGCGTCGCCGGAGACAATGGCGTCTTCCGTTGCCACGCCGCTGGAGCGCTCACTTGGGCGCATTGCCGGGGTTAGTGAAATGACCTCCAGTAGTTCGCTCGGCAGCACGCGGATTATTTTGCAGTTTGATTTTGACCGGGATATCAACGGCGCAGCGCGTGATGTGCAGGCGGCGATCAACGCTGCACAAAGTTTGCTGCCCAGTGGGATGCCCAGCCGTCCGACCTATCGCAAAGCGAACCCGTCGGATGCGCCAATTATGATCCTCACGCTGACATCCGATACTTATTCTCAGGGTGAACTGTACGATTTCGCCTCGACGCAGCTGGCTCCGACGATTTCGCAAATCGACGGTGTTGGTGATGTCGATGTCGGCGGCAGCTCACTGCCCGCCGTACGCGTCGGGCTGAATCCGCAGGCGCTGTTTAATCAGGGCGTCTCGCTGGACGACGTACGCACCGCCATCAGCAATGCCAACGTGCGTAAACCACAGGGGGCACTGGAAGATGGCACTCACCGCTGGCAGATCCAGACCAATGATGAGCTAAAAACCGCCGCTGAATATCAGCCGTTGATTATTCATTACAACAACGGCGGCGCGGTTCGTCTGGGTGATGTGGCGACGGTGACTGACTCGGTGCAGGATGTGCGCAACGCCGGGATGACCAACGCCAAACCAGCTATTTTGCTGATGATCCGCAAGCTGCCGGAAGCCAATATTATCCAGACGGTTGACAGCATCCGGGCAAAATTACCGGAGTTGCAGGAGACCATTCCGGCGGCGATTGATCTGCAAATTGCCCAGGATCGCTCCCCCACCATTCGCGCCTCGCTGGAAGAAGTCGAGCAAACGCTGATTATCTCGGTGGCGCTGGTGATTCTGGTGGTGTTTTTATTCCTGCGCTCGGGTCGCGCCACTATTATTCCCGCCGTTGTGGTGCCGGTTTCGCTGATTGGTACGTTTGCGGCGATGTACCTGTGCGGATTCAGTCTCAATAACCTGTCGTTAATGGCGCTCACCATCGCTACTGGTTTCGTGGTGGATGACGCCATCGTGGTGCTGGAAAACATTGCCCGTCATCTGGAAGCGGGGATGAAACCACTACAGGCCGCACTGCAAGGTACTCGCGAAGTCGGTTTTACGGTGCTGTCGATGAGTCTGTCACTGGTGGCGGTGTTCCTGCCGCTGCTGTTGATGGGCGGATTGCCGGGCCGACTGTTACGCGAGTTTGCCGTGACGCTTTCTGTCGCCATTGGTATTTCGTTGCTGGTTTCCCTGACGCTAACGCCGATGATGTGTGGCTGGATGCTGAAAGCCAGCAAGCCGCGTGAGCAAAAGCGACTGCGTGGTTTTGGTCGCATGTTGGTAGCCCTGCAACAAGGCTACGGCAAGTCGCTGAAATGGGTGCTCAATCATACCCGTCTGGTGGGCGTGGTGCTGCTTGGCACCATTGCGCTGAATATCTGGCTATATATCTCGATCCCGAAAACCTTCTTCCCGGAGCAGGACACTGGCGTGTTGATGGGCGGGATACAGGCGGATCAGAGTATTTCGTTTCAGGCGATGCGCGGTAAGTTGCAGGATTTCATGAAAATTATCCGTGACGATCCGGCAGTGGATAATGTCACCGGATTTACCGGCGGTTCGCGAGTGAACAGCGGGATGATGTTTATCACCCTCAAGCCACGCGACGAACGCAGCGAAACGGCGCAGCAAATTATCGACCGTCTGCGCGTGAAGCTGGCGAAAGAACCGGGGGCGAATCTGTTCCTGATGGCGGTACAGGATATTCGCGTTGGCGGACGTCAGTCGAACGCCAGCTATCAGTACACGTTGTTATCCGACGACCTGGCGGCACTGCGCGAATGGGAGCCGAAAATCCGCAAAAAACTGGCGACGTTGCCGGAACTGGCGGACGTGAACTCCGATCAGCAGGATAACGGCGCGGAGATGAATCTGGTTTACGACCGTGACACCATGGCACGGCTGGGAATCGACGTACAAGCCGCCAACAGTCTGTTAAATAACGCCTTCGGTCAGCGGCAAATCTCGACCATTTACCAGCCGATGAACCAGTATAAAGTGGTGATGGAAGTGGATCCGCGCTATACCCAGGACATCAGTGCGCTGGAAAAAATGTTCGTTATCAATAACGAAGGCAAAGCGATCCCGCTGTCGTATTTCGCTAAATGGCAACCGGCGAATGCCCCACTATCGGTGAATCATCAGGGATTATCGGCGGCCTCGACCATTTCGTTCAACCTGCCGACCGGAAAATCGCTCTCGGACGCCAGTGCGGCGATCGATCGCGCAATGACCCAGCTTGGTGTGCCTTCGACGGTGCGCGGCAGTTTTGCCGGAACAGCGCAGGTGTTCCAGGAGACGATGAACTCACAGGTGATCCTGATTATCGCCGCCATCGCCACGGTGTATATCGTGCTGGGTATCCTTTACGAGAGTTATGTGCACCCGCTGACGATTCTCTCCACCCTGCCCTCGGCGGGTGTTGGAGCGCTGCTGGCGCTGGAGCTGTTCAATGCCCCGTTCAGCCTAATCGCCCTGATAGGGATCATGCTATTAATCGGCATCGTGAAGAAAAACGCCATTATGATGGTCGATTTTGCGCTTGAAGCCCAACGGCACGGTAACCTGACGCCGCAGGAAGCTATTTTCCAGGCCTGTCTGCTGCGTTTTCGCCCGATTATGATGACTACCCTGGCGGCGCTGTTTGGCGCGCTGCCGCTGGTGTTGTCGGGCGGCGACGGCTCGGAGCTGCGGCAACCCCTGGGGATCACCATTGTCGGCGGACTGGTAATGAGCCAGCTCCTTACGCTGTATACCACGCCGGTGGTGTATCTCTTTTTCGACCGTCTGCGGCTGCGTTTTTCGCGTAAACCTAAACAAACGGTAACCGAGTAAATGACAGATCTTCCCGACAGCACCCGTTGGCAATTGTGGATTGTGGCTTTCGGCTTCTTTATGCAGTCGCTGGACACCACCATCGTAAACACCGCCCTTCCCTCAATGGCGCAAAGCCTCGGGGAAAGTCCGTTGCATATGCACATGGTCATTGTCTCTTATGTGCTGACCGTGGCGGTGATGCTGCCCGCCAGCGGCTGGCTGGCGGACAAAGTCGGCGTGCGCAATATTTTCTTTACCGCCATCGTGCTGTTTACTCTCGGTTCACTGTTTTGCGCGCTTTCCGGCACGCTGAACGAACTGTTGCTGGCACGCGCGTTACAGGGCGTTGGCGGTGCGATGATGGTGCCGGTCGGCAGATTGACGGTGATGAAAATCGTACCGCGCGAGCAATATATGGCGGCGATGACCTTTGTCACGTTACCCGGTCAGGTCGGTCCGCTGCTCGGTCCGGCGCTCGGCGGCCTGCTGGTGGAGTACGCGTCGTGGCACTGGATCTTTTTGATCAACATTCCGGTGGGAATTATTGGAGCGATCGCCACATTGATGTTAATGCCGAACTATACCATGCAGACGCGGCGCTTTGATCTCTCCGGCTTTCTGTTGCTGGCGGTTGGCATGGCGGTGTTAACCCTGGCGCTGGACGGCAGTAAAGGTACGGGTTTATCGCCGCTGGCGATTGCAGGCCTGGCCGCAGTTGGCGTGGTGGCACTGGTGCTTTATCTGCTGCACGCCAGAAATAACCACCGCGCTCTTTTCAGTCTGAAACTGTTCCGCACTCGTACCTTTTCGCTGGGCCTGGCGGGGAGCTTTGCCGGACGTATTGGCAGTGGCATGTTGCCCTTTATGACACCGGTTTTCCTGCAAATTGGCCTCGGTTTCTCGCCGTTTCATGCCGGACTGATGATGATCCCGATGGTGCTTGGCAGCATGGGAATGAAGCGAATTGTGGTTCAGGTGGTGAATCGCTTTGGTTATCGTCGGGTACTGGTAGCGACCACGCTGGGTCTGTCGCTGGTCACCCTGTTGTTTATGACTACCGCTCTGTTGGGCTGGTACTACGTTTTGCCGTTCGTCCTGTTTTTACAAGGAATGGTCAACTCAACGCGTTTCTCCTCCATGAACACCCTGACGCTGAAAGATCTCCCGGACAATCTGGCGAGCAGCGGCAACAGCCTGCTGTCGATGATTATGCAATTGTCGATGAGTATCGGCGTCACTATCGCCGGGCTGTTGCTGGGACTTTTTGGTTCACAGCATGTCAGCGTCGACAGCGGCACCACACAAACCGTCTTTATGTACACCTGGCTTAGCATGGCGTTGATCATCGCCCTTCCGGCGTTCATCTTTGCCAGAGTGCCGAACGATACGCATCAAAATGTAGCTATTTCGCGGCGAAAAAGGAGCGCGCAATGAAGTTCTGGCGACCCGGTATTACCGGCAAACTGTTTCTGGCGATTTTCGCCACCTGCATTGTCTTGCTGATCAGTATGCACTGGGCGGTGCGTATCAGTTTTGAGCGTGGCTTTATTGATTACATCAAGCATGGTAATGAACAGCGATTACAACTGTTAAGTGATGCGCTTGGCGAGCAGTATGCGCAGCATGGCAACTGGCGCTTCCTGCGCAACAATGATCGCTTTGTCTTTCAGATCCTGCGTTCATTTGAACACGATAATTCGGAAGATAAACCCGGCCCGGGTATGCCACCGCACGGCTGGCGTACCCAGTTCTGGGTGGTTGATCAAAACAACAAAGTGCTGGTTGGTCCGCGAGCGCCGATTCCACCTGACGGTACACGGCGACCCATTCTGGTCAACGGTGCGGAAGTTGGCGCGGTGATCGCCTCCCCCGTTGAGCGGTTAACGCGCAATACTGATATCAATTTCGATAAACAACAGCGGCAAACCAGCTGGTTGATTGTCGCTCTGGCAACGTTACTCGCGGCGCTCGCCACCTTTCTGCTGGCGCGCGGTTTACTGGCACCGGTAAAACGACTTGTCGATGGCACGCACAAACTGGCGGCGGGCGATTTCACTACCCGCGTAACGCCCACCAGTGAAGATGAACTGGGCAAACTGGCGCAAGACTTCAACCAGCTTGCCAGCACACTGGAGAAAAACCAGCAAATGCGGCGCGATTTTATGGCCGATATTTCTCACGAACTGCGTACGCCATTAGCGGTGCTGCGCGGTGAACTGGAAGCCATTCAGGATGGCGTGCGCAAATTCACGCCGGAGACGGTGGCGTCTTTACAGGCGGAGGTCGGTACACTGACCAAACTGGTTGACGATCTTCATCAGTTGTCGATGTCTGATGAAGGCGCTCTCGCCTATCAAAAAGCACCGGTAGATTTGATCCCACTGCTGGAAGTGGCGGGCGGCGCATTTCGCGAACGATTTGCCAGCCGTGGCCTGAAACTGCAGTTTTCCCTGCCAGACAGTATTACCGTATTTGGCGATCGCGACCGTTTAATGCAGTTATTCAATAACTTACTCGAAAACAGCCTGCGCTACACTGATAGCGGCGGCAGCCTGAAAATCTCTGCCGGGCAGCACGACAAAACGGTGCGCCTGACCTTTGCCGACAGTGCGCCAGGTGTCAGTGACGATCAGCTACAAAAATTGTTTGAACGTTTTTATCGCACCGAAGGTTCCCGCAACCGTGCCAGCGGCGGTTCCGGGCTGGGGCTGGCGATTTGCCTGAACATTGTTGAAGCACATAATGGTCGCATTATTGCTGCCCATTCGCCTTTTGGCGGGGTAAGCATTACAGTAGAGTTACCGCTGGAACGGGATTTACAGAGAGAAGTATGACCGAGTTACCAATCGACGAAAACACACCGCGTATTTTGATCGTGGAAGATGAACCGAAGCTGGGGCAGTTGCTCATTGATTATCTGCGTGCTGCGAGCTATGCGCCGACGCTTATCAGCCACGGCGATCAGGTACTGCCGTATGTGCGCCAGACACCACCGGATCTGATCCTGTTAGATCTGATGCTCCCTGGCACCGATGGCCTGACGCTGTGCCGGGAAATTCGTCGTTTTTCTGACATTCCGATCGTGATGGTGACGGCAAAAATCGAAGAGATCGATCGCCTGCTGGGGCTGGAGATTGGCGCAGATGATTATATCTGTAAGCCGTACAGCCCACGGGAAGTGGTAGCGCGCGTCAAAACCATTTTGCGCCGTTGCAAACCGCAGCGCGAGTTGCAGCAACAGGATGCTGAAAGCCCGTTGATTATCGACGAAGGTCGTTTTCAGGCTTCATGGCGCGGTAAAATGCTTGACCTGACACCTGCGGAATTTCGTCTGTTGAAAACGCTCTCTCATGAACCAGGAAAAGTGTTCTCCCGCGAGCAATTGCTCAATCATCTTTATGACGACTACCGCGTAGTAACCGACCGCACCATTGACAGCCACATTAAAAACCTGCGCCGCAAGCTGGAATCTCTCGACGCCGAACAGTCATTTATCCGCGCCGTTTACGGCGTTGGTTACCGCTGGGAAGCCGACGCCTGCCGCATCGTTTAGTTTTAGCGACATGACTTTGTTAGCCGGAGATGGCGTTCAGACCAGATCCGGCAACATTATCCCACGCATGGTCAGCAAACTGACATTATCTCTCCGCCCTGGCAAGCATCAGAAAATCGCTCATACTTTAATCGGTAAACAGCACCTTTAGATGCTGTTTTCGATACGCAATTTCAATCAAGGAGTCATTATGGCTGGTTGGTTTGAACTCAGTAAGAGCAGTGATAATCAGTTCCGGTTTGTGCTAAAAGCGGGCAATGGTGAGACTATCCTCACCAGCGAGCTGTATACCTCAAAAGCCTCTGCGGAAAAGGGCATCGCGTCGGTGCGTAGCAACAGCCCGCAAGAAGAACGCTATGAGAAAAAAACGGCAAGTAACGGCAAATTCTATTTCAATCTGAAAGCCGCTAATCATCAAATTATCGGCTCCAGCCAGATGTACGCCACCGCGCAATCTCGTGAAACCGGAATTGCCTCCGTTAAAGCCAATGGCACAAGCCAGACGGTGAAAGACAATACGTAATTACGATGCCGGGCGTGGGTTGTTGGCGTCCGGCTTTATATCCAAATAACGCTTAGTTATTAATAATTAAGAGTAACCGCCGCCATTAAAATAGTGGGCACTGACGAGCACTCGTTGTGCTTTCTTTGTTTACCATCCCATACTTATCCTCCTGAACATGTTCATGTGCCAAAATATCTTCTAATACTTTCGTGACGCTATCCGGTTTATGACATACACTGATGTAAGATTTTTACTTACAGGCGGGCGTAAAATGGCCAGAACGATGACGGTTGATCTCGGCGATGAGTTGCGTGAATTTATCGAGTCCTTAATTGAATCCGGCGACTATCGCACCCAAAGCGAAGTGATCCGTGAGTCACTGCGATTACTTCGAGAAAAGCAAGCAGAGTCTCGCCTGCAAGCGTTACGTGACATGCTCGCAGAAGGGTTGAGTAGTGGTGAAGCTCAGCCGTGGGAAAAGGACGCGTTCTTACGGAAGGTGAAAGCAGGGATAAGGAAATAATGTGCGTATTATTAAACTCATGCCAAAAGCCAATGAGGATTTAGAAGGCATCTGGTATTACAGCTATCACCATTTCGGCGAACCACAAGCCGACAGATATGTGGAACATCTTTCAGACGTTCTCCAGATTCTGAGTAACAATAATATAGGTACGCCCAGACCTGAATTAGGCGAAGGTATTTTTGTTCTTCCTTTTGAACGCCACGTCATTTATTTCCTGCAATCACCAGGGGAAATTATCGTCATTCGTATCCTTAACCAAAACCAGGACGCCACCAGACATTTACACTGGAGCTAAACCCGCCGATTGCGCTACAATGCCCGCCCTTAAAGTGGGGGCACTCCCCTAACCGCTTCATCAGGTGAAGCGGATCTGACCTGTCATCAGAACGAGAGAATTATGTTTAAACCGGAACTCCTTTCCCCGGCGGGAACGCTGAAAAATATGCGTTACGCTTTCGCTTATGGCGCAGATGCTGTTTATGCGGGCCAGCCGCGTTATTCCCTGCGTGTGCGCAACAACGAATTCAACCACGAAAATCTTCAACTCGGCATTAACGAAGCCCACGCGCTGGGGAAAAAGTTTTATGTTGTGGTCAACATTGCACCGCACAACGCCAAGCTGAAAACCTTTATCCGTGACCTGAAACCGGTGGTGGAAATGGGGCCGGATGCGCTGATTATGTCCGATCCGGGGTTGATTATGCTGGTGCGCGAGCACTTCCCGGAAATGCCGATCCATCTCTCAGTACAGGCTAACGCCGTGAACTGGGCGACGGTGAAATTCTGGCAGCAAATGGGCCTGACCCGCGTGATCCTCTCTCGCGAGCTGTCGCTGGAAGAGATTGAAGAGATCCGCAATCAGGTGCCGGATATGGAGATCGAGATCTTCGTTCACGGCGCACTGTGCATGGCCTACTCCGGTCGCTGCCTGCTCTCTGGCTATATCAACAAGCGCGACCCGAACCAGGGTACCTGCACCAACGCCTGCCGCTGGGAGTACAACGTCCAGGAAGGGAAAGAAGATGACGTTGGCAACATCGTACACAAGTACGAGCCGATTCCGGTGCAAAATGTTGAGCCGACACTGGGTATCGGCGCGCCAACCGACAAAGTGTTTATGATCGAAGAGGCCCAGCGTCCGGGCGAGTATATGACCGCGTTTGAAGATGAGCACGGCACTTACATCATGAACTCGAAAGATCTGCGCGCCATCGCCCATGTAGAACGCCTGACCAAAATGGGCGTGCATTCGCTGAAAATCGAAGGTCGTACCAAATCTTTCTACTATTGCGCACGCACCGCACAGGTTTACCGCAAAGCTATCGATGACGCCGCTGCGGGAAAACCGTTCGATACCAGCCTGCTGGAAACTCTGGAAGGTCTGGCGCATCGTGGCTATACCGAAGGTTTCCTGCGTCGTCATACTCACGACGATTATCAGAACTACGAATACGGTTATTCAGTTTCTGACCGCCAGCAGTTTGTTGGTGAGTTTACCGGTGAGCGCAAGGGGGACCTCGCGGCGGTAGCGGTGAAAAATAAATTCTCCGTTGGCGACAGCCTTGAGCTGATGACGCCGCAAGGCAACATTAATTTTACCCTTGAGCACATGGAAAACGCCAAAGGCGAAGCTATGCCGATAGCACCAGGCGATGGTTATACTGTGTGGCTCCCGGTCCCGCAGGATCTTGAGCTCAATTACGCGCTGCTGATGCGTAATTTCTCCGGGGAAACCACGCGTAATCCCCACGGTAAGTGATTAATTTCGATTATTTTTCCCGGATGGAAAATTCTTAGAAACCGATCACATACAGCTGCATTTATTAAGGTTATCATCCGTTTCGCTGAAAAACATAACCCATAAAATGCTAGCTGTACCAGGAACCACCTCCTTAGCCTGTGTAATCTCCCTTACACGGGCTTATTTTTTACGCGTAATTCAATGAAATAAAAGGATTTATTTCTGGTCACGTCCACACATTGACCACATCGACAAAAAAGCCCCTCGAATGAGGGGCTTCCTGTTTCTAATTACATCCACATAATTTGCTGCCCTGACGGCAACGGGTGCGGTCTTACGGCGTGGACTTCTCCCGGCTTCACAATGTATCGCTGTACAGACTCATAAGTGATGAACGTGGCGCTGCAATTCACGTTCTGACACTGGTGATAACGCTCTTTTGTCGTGTCAGTGATATAGCGGCTTGTACGCGCATGTGCGGCATGCTGGCATAAAGGACAATGAAACATCGCGAGCACCTCTTCCGGTTTTGTTGATGGTGCCATTTTAGTTAATTTATCCTTATAAAACAAACAGATAAAATAAAAACATCACTCATTATCTTCTGCTTCGTACTCCACATCAGAAAGCCTGACCTCAAGCTCCAGGGACGTCGTGAAGCCGCTATTATTCAGAAAATGTGTCACCTTAGTGATTGTCCAGTCCTGCTCGTCTATGACGCGCTTAAAGCCTGACACTTTGACCGGCGTTTCCGTGTAAATATCTGCCCGACCAGTAGCCAGACTGATGGAGAACTCCGCAACGCCCCGTTGCAGCTTATCCCACTTCGCCTGAGCGGCGCGCATGGCCTGCGCTTTCGTGGCATATACCGTGGTCAGGGCAAAAACGTTGTCAGCCTCACCAGCCATGTATTCACCTTCGCGCGCTTCAGGTACTTTTGGCGCTTTCTTCTGCGTGACTGGTTTCGCTTTCGGGTGCTCCAGTGCGCGCAGGTGTTTCTCTTTCTTTTTTCGTTTCAGTTTTACCTTCTGCTTTTGTGGCTTCGGGTCTTTGGTGTGTAACCACTTTGCCGTTACGCCGGTATAGGCTCCACGGTCAGCAATCGCAAAATGATGGCGGTCGCCGTCGCTGCGGGTGATGGTGACCTGCGGGATTTTTTTACCGCTGGCCGTCACCCCCTGCCCCGCTTTGAGAAACAACAGTTTTCCCATTTTTACCGAGACCTCACCGCCGTTGCGTTCTGCAAGACGGGTCAGGAATTTCGCATCAGACTCCTGCGACTGGTCGATGTGCGGGATTATAATTCCTGCCAGTGACGGCGCGACACTGGCTTCCAGCCTGTTACGGGAGGCTATCGCCTCAACAATCGCACCGAGCGTGGTGTCATGCCAGGAGCCTTCCCGGCGGGAATTGAGCGTCCCGCGAAAATCTGCACTCCGGGCGCGGATAGTGACCACATCCGGCGCGCCCCGGTGTTCAACCTCATCAACGGTGAATTTCCCTTTGCATACCAGGGCAAAACCTTTCCAGCCGATATACACCGTCAGGACAGCGCCACGAACCGGCAGCCCGACCTGCCCGTCGGCATCGTTCAGTTCAATATCAAGCTGGTCAGCCTCAAAGCCCCGGTTATCCGTCAGGGTCATGCTCATCAGACGGTCGCTGATATTACCGGTAATATCCCTGCTGTCGAGCATCAGCATGTAATCCGGCGTCAGCGTACTGCCTGCATCAAATGTCAGCGCATCCAGCATTATCCCGCCCCCGTCATACCCGTGAATCTGGTCGCCATACTGCCAGCCTTACCGATGAGCGATTCCGCCTGTTTACCGATATCGCCATAAAGCGCGGCCAGTGATTCATCAACGCGGGTGAGCGACAGCGTAAAATCAATTTTCCGGGGTGTGCCGTCTGCAAAGAAAATACTCCCCGTTTCACTCACCCTGCTGATGACATACATGCCGTAAATCATGCCGGTACCATCCAGCAACGGCCACGCCCGACCTTCCTCTGCCATCAGCCTGAGCGTGGTCATCGTCAGCTTGCCGCCGGTCAGTTCGGGATAAAGCACACCGGCCAGCGTGATGTTTTCCTCACCCACACCGAGAAACTGAAAGGCATCCCGTTTGCCGATACGGGAATTTGACGGCCAGCGATAATCTGATTCACGCTGCATGGTCTGGTGTGGCAGCGTCTGGCGCATAAAAACAAACATACCTAACGCGAGCATCATTTTTCGTCACCTCCTTAACCGTCATGCATCATGCTGGCACGGGCGCGCGCACGTTTATTCCGCTCGTATTTTTCGAGCGCATCCTGTAACTGGCGGTCAAGCTGTGTCCCCGGCGCAGTACCACCCGTCAGGCTGATGTGATATTCGTTTTTACTCTGGTCCATATAAGAGCGGCCAGCCGGTGCCGTGACCGGCTGATAAGCCTGATAGCCTGCATAAGAGCTGGTCGCCGGAATATAACCACCGGTGCCATACGTGGCGGCATGAGTTCTGGCGGCGGTCTGGTCAAGTGTGTCTGACTCTTTGTTGATAACACCGAGTTTTTCCAGTACCCAGTCAATACCACTGCGCAGTTTGTTGAACGCATTAAGCGGCAGCATCAGCGCGTCAGCCAGTGCCTGCCCGAACATGACGCCCGTATCACGGCAACGGTTCAGGGTGTCCTGGGTGGCTTTGACCGGGGCAATCAGGTTTTTAAACCACTGCCACGCGGCCTGTAACTTTTCGCCCAGCCAGTCAAACACCGGCTTAAGTGGCGTGAACAGTTCCCCCACCGGCGCAAATGCCGCTTTCAGCCCTTCAACCACACCGCCGAAGAATGCGCTGACAGGCTCCCAGTATTTATGAATAAGCAACGCCCCGGCGACAATGGCGGCCACCACGGCAACAACCGGCCAGCTAATCGCCCCGATGGCCGTCATAACAGCACTGCCAACCGTCGTGAAGATTGCACCCATTGCGCCTGCTGCCGCGATGATGGCATTGATGCCGGTGATAACCGGCCAGGCTACGAGGCCAATGGCACCGATGATGCCAATAAGCGCCAGCGCGCCACCGACAATGAGGCCGATGGTTGACGCCAGTGATTTGTTTTTCTGGATCCAGCCGTCGAGTTTTAACACATACTTTGTGGCCGTCTGAGTGAGCTTACGCAGTGCGCCTTCCTGCTGGTCAAACAGGTCAGTCCCCACTGCCTCATAAGCGGACTGAAACTCCTTAAAGTCACCGCCGAGGTTGTCCTGCATGATTTTAACCAGCTCTTCCGTTTTACCGTCCGAGGCTTTCAGCGTAGCGGTCAGCGTATCCAGTTTTCCGCTTGCTGCCGCTGCCAGTAAAACGTTCGCAGATTTCAGGGCTTCCTCACCAAAAATGGTTTTAAGGTATTCCCCCTTCTGAGACGTTCCCAGCTTGTGTTTATCAAAGCTGGCCTGAATCTCTTTCAGAATGGTGAACAACGGACGCATATTTCCCTTTTTGTCCGAGGTTTTAACGCCAAGCTCTTTGAGTGCATCCCATGCTTTTCCAGTCGGTGCCTGTAATCGGGTGACAACGGCACTGCCACCCGTCCCCGCCATTGACCCCCTGATGTTATTGTCATGCAGCACACCTGTCATGGCCGCTGCCTGCTCAAGACTTACACCTGCCGTCCTCGCAACCGGACCGAGGTAAGTCAGTGCATCACTGAGTCCCTGAAAATCAGCCGCCGACTTATTCATCGTTGCCGACAACACGTCGCCCACATGGCTGACATCATCATTTGACAGTTGAAAGGATGCCTTAGTCCCCAGCAACAGTTGCGCGTTTTCTTCCATCGACCGCTGGTTTGCCAGTGCCATATTCAGCGTGACCGGCGTTGCCGCCTGAATAGCTGCAGCATCTCCACCCGCTTTCGCAATGATAATCTGTGCACCGGCCGCATCATCCGCTGAGGCGGCGGTGTTGTCACCGAGCTGGCGCGCCTGCTTGCGTAGTGCAGCCATTTCGGCGGAGTCTTTTGCCACTCCGAGTACAGCCTGTAATTCTGAGTTTTTCTGCGCAAACTCATAACCGGGCATCAGCAACTTAACTCCGGCCATCGTTCCCGCAGCAGCAATCCCCACACCGGCAGCGCCCACTGAGGCCATATTTCCGGCCAGTTCCTTTCCGGCCTGATAACGCTGTTTGACTGCGTTAAGTTTTGCCTGTTGTGCACTGACACGCGCCAGTGCGTCGCGCTGACGGTTAAGCTGTACGGTGGTTTCACTGATACGATTTTTCAGTCCCTGCTCATCATGTGCAAGATTGCGGGTATTAATTCCCACAGCGGCCAGTTCCCGCTGCTGGCGTTTAACGGAATCCGTCAGGCGGTTATATTTCGCCTGTAAGTCCTCCGCCGCTCGCTTTGCGGATTCCAGCACTTTCGCCTGAGCACGGGTCGGACGTTCGGTGTTTTTAAACTGTGTGGCAAGGGCTTCGGCTTCCTGCCGAGCCTTTTCAAGTGCATGACCAGTCACGGCGAGCTGTGCGCTGGTCTTGCGGAATCCCTCAATACGGGATGCGTGACCGTTCAGCTCGCGCAGTGATTTTTGTGTTTCCCGGATATCCCCCGACAGCGACTTACTCGCTGTGCGGATGGATTTAAACGGGCGGGATGCCTGGTCAACAGCCCTGAGCAATACCTGTAATTTTACATTGTTACTCATTCGTGTTTCCGCTTCGCCGGAGCGCCTTTTCGCGCCATGTGATGAGTTCGGTCAGGCTCATGGGATACAGTTCTGATGGCGGCCAGTGAAATATCACTGCCACATCCGCCATCAGATCATCGACCGACAGATTTTTCGGGAACGTTACCGCACCGAGTTCGGCGACAAAAAACCAACCACCTTACCGGCCAGCGCCACAAGGTCAGGCAGTTCCAGCGCGGCGACTTCCTGCTCGGTCAGCATCGGTGCCGTCATGCGCGGCAGCACCTTAATCAGTGCATCGACTTCTGAGTTTGCGACCGCAGCCAGACTGACACCGCGCAGCGTCCCCGCACTGGGTTTCATCAGCGTGACCTGTTCGATAACCTGCTCACCACGTTTGACCGGATTGTCCAAGGTAATCACATTTTCTTTGTTCATGGTTTTCTCACTTCTTAATCAGGGTTAACCGGTCAGCCTGGCTGACCGGATGAAAATCACAGGCCGATATTGCGGCGGTGTTGCTCCAGCCGGTCGACGCCGTTCACCTTCTCAATCATGTTGATGGTGTCGATTTCGACCAGCTCTTTACCGTCCATCGTCAGCCGGAAATAGGTGCAGACCACGGAGATTTTCGACTCGGTGTCTTCTCCCTGTTTACCCTCGCCGGTGTCGATTTCTTTCTGACGTCCACGCATGACCACCTCGACGGCCACCGTTTCGCCAGTATCGTCGCGCTGATAAGAGCCTGCAAAACGAATCGGCACGGCATCCACACCGGTTGCTGCGTAAAGCTCCCAGATAACCGAATCCGGGAAACCACCGAGCGACCACTCCATTGACAGCGCATCGTCATCAAGGCCGAGGTCTACCGGTGCGCTTCCGTTCATCCCCGCACCGCGATAGTTTTCGAGTTTACGGGTCAGTTTTGGCAGCGTGACGGACTTTGCAACGCCCTGATAGCTGTAGCCGTTCAGAAAGACGTTCATTAACTTGAGTTTGCGCGGCATTGCCATCGGTCAGGCTCCTTAATTGCTGTTAACCGAGGTGACCAGATTTGCCAGGTATTTATCGGTAATACGCTGGCGCAGGGTCAGGTTTTCAAGAGGAGGCACCGGGGTATAGTCGTAGTCGATATACAGTTTTCCGGCCTTAAGGGTTTCCGCATCGTTGGATTCTTCGCTGAACCAGCAGGTCGCATCCACGATATAGCCGTTTGTTTTCAGCTCACGAAATTTGGCATTGATGCCGTCAACGATGTCGCGAATCAGCGTTGCGGTGATGGGCTTGTCCACCGCCCACATGTGCGCCTCAGCCATCGTGTCGGCCAGCACCTGCGCGGTGCGGGTGTAGTTTTCAAAGAGGAACAGCGGGTCATCGGAGCAGGTACGGTTACCCCAGAAGCGGAAACCGTCGCGGCGAATCAGCGTAGTGACGCCTGACTCGTTAAGCAGGTCAGCATCGGTGCCGGACTCCTGCAAATCCCAGAAGACGGATGCGCTGATGCCGGTAACACCGTTCACCCCGACATTGGACAGCGTTTTATGCCAGCCCTGCTCCTGGTCGATTTTAGCGCGCAGCCCCAGCGCACGGGCGGTGGCATACGCGGTGGCGGTGGTACTGGTGACCGTATCCCATGCGAGGAAATCCGGCCAGATGACCATCAGCTCACGCTGGCTGAAATTCTGGCGGTAGGCTTTCACCTCGGAAATGGTCTTACAGCCCCATGCGCTGATATATCCGAAAGCGCGCAGCTTCTGACAGACTGATGCCAGTGCAACAGCCACCTCTTTGGTGTCCAGTCCCGGCACGCCGAGAATACGCGGTTTAACACCGGTTACCGACTCCGCCGCCAGCAGGGCTTTCAGTCCGGTGTACTGACCGTTTTCGTCGGTGGTGCCGATGATATTGGAAACGGTCTGCGCAAGTTTCGTTTCTTCGTCGTCGCCGGTGCCGTCTTCCACGCGCACAACAACGGTGACCGGTTTTGACTGGTCAGCGATGGCCTGCAACGACGCCGTCAGCGTGCCTTTTTTACCGGCCTTTGCAATTGCGCTCTGCACATTGGTAATCAGCACCGGTTTATTGAGGGGGAAGATTTCCGCATCCGCATCGCTGGCCGTGCAGACCATGCCAACAATGGCGGTGGATACGGTGGAAATGACGCGGGTGCCGTCGTTAATCTCCAGCACCTGCACGCCGTGATGATAGTCACTCATCCGTTTAACTCCGTGGTTAATGGGTGCAACTATTTTCTGTTGTGCAGAGCATGAGACGCTATTTGACCTGGCTGGTCAGTGGATGAAACAACAGACAAAGAAAAGGCGGGTAATCCGCCTACCTGTCATGATTTGCACTCACTCAGTTTCCAACTGACAAATTACGTAGCCAAAACTTTGTCAAATCTGACAGTCTGCTTTGAGCGAGATGCAGGCATTGTTAACAACATTAATTGTCAATCACTGGGAACTGGTCACTCTGGACTCCAGCGAGATAAAATGACATTGTGGACTCAGTAGGTTTTAATAATTAAGATATGAACAAATTTCACGCTCTGGTGAGCGTGTGTCGCAATGAGCTATTTGAATTTTTATAAGGATATGACAATGGCTGGTGCTATTTCATTAGTAAAAAACCCCTTAACTATTATTGCAATGTTTGCTGGGCTAGCAGAGGTAAGCGGTACAGCAATACTCCCATGGATATCCGAGCCAAATCAAAAAATATATATATTTTTTCTAATGTTCTTCCCTACATTCTTAGTTAGTCTATTTTTTTTCACTCTCCATAAGAAGCCGGAGTCCCTTTATGCTCCCAGTGATTTTGCGGATGAGAAAAACTATATGACTTTGATAGGTCTGCAGGGTATATCCATTACCTCCCCATTAGATAAAAATGATGTACCAAACGTATCTATATTAGAAGAGGAAATGACTCCTAAAAATAATGAGTTTGCTGGTAAAGATGAAAACAGTCGACAAGAAAGTGAGTCCTCTAAACAAGATGACAAATATTTCTCGGTAGGCACCATTATCCCATCATTAAAGACCTCTCCCTTGAATTCTGTCTCTGAGACTGTTGACAAGAAGGAGAAAATGCTTAAAAAACTCGGTAATGAAGTATCATATATGGCTTTTCAATATGCTGAATCTAAGCTTGATGTAAGTTTTGATGTTGACAAAACCGAGATGAGAAATGAATTCGGTCATCACAATTTTGATGGCGCTTATTACCCTCCAATTTCCAATGGAGTTTTAACTGGTGAAATTATTTTCTTGGAAATCGATGTGTTTAGTCCGCTGAAGAGCGCTAATATTCTTAGTACCCTGGATTTGATCAACGAGAGCTGGAGGCATTTTAAAGGCTTTAGAGTCTATATTGTCTATGTAATCACGGCAAAAAATTATAATGAAGCGAACTCATTCATGAGGCTGATTTCAAAAATCAAGCGTAAAGCCAATTTCCCAATTGAGATAGATATCATTACAGTAGATGAACTAAAATACAAATTCGGAAAAGAGAAAAATGCCAACAAATAAATCTTCAGATTATTTGCTTAATAAGTTTAATTGGGCTTAGCCCATTCCCTCATTTTTTTGTGGTAAAATTAGCGGATTTTGTCGAAACACATTCTCCGCTAACGTTAAATAAGAGTCTTCCCTCCTTCGATTTCAGCTTCGCCCAGCAGCAACATCAGAACTGTAGGAAGTATAGGGGGCCGGTCAGGACGAAATGACGTTGATCTGCTCACAGCTCTAGGAAATTAGGACATACAAATGTTATAATATCCATTTCTAGCACGTTGCAGACCTGTCGTGATGGAACGGCAATCAAGGAAATACACGTGCTCATAGTCATAGAACTCAACGAATCTGAACTGATAAATTATTTCTGAGGCTATCGCATTCTCTTCAGTGTAAGGGACTTCGCGGTGGTTTGGGAGTATTAATCAGACCGAAAAGAAGTCTCTGACTCCCTGCATTTTGCGAACATTTAGTTCGTTATGAAATGAGTTGTCGGGCCAGTCAGGCAATTTGATATGCTGAAAAAAGCATTACAGGAATGTTATGTACAACTATATCTTAAAAAAAGAATCTTTATTTGTAGCGGGCCTGACGGCAGCTTTTTATGCCGCCGTATATTTTTATGAAAGGGGGGTCGCCAGTGAGCTGAATATACCGTTGGATTTAATAACTCTCAGCATTCCCACGATAAGCAATGACATTATGAGTATATGTCTTTTTTCATTTCCTTTATTGACGATATCCACTGCTTTTCTTATATGGGCGAAGGATGATAAACATAAAAGAGCCGCTGCACATTTAGGGATAAGCGTAGTATATGTGGCCGGTGCATATTCCATGCTAAACATTCCACTCGACATTCTGCTGCTTTTTGTTTTTAATGCGCTCGTTCTTTTACACTTGCTGAGCCAGTGGATACCTATCCATGTTGAAAAGAAAAATGCTTCCTTTGATAGAGGGAATATCAGAGAGTTTGGTATTCAGGCTCTCAACGGTGCAGCCATTGCTTTCTTCTTTTCCCTTACCTTTATAGGACTGGGTAGATCATCTGTTCACGGCAACGAATTCACAGTATTTATCATGAATAATAAAGAATATGCAATAGCAAAAGTGTATGACGAAAATGTTTTTACATGGAACGTGGTTAACGGGAAAGTGATTCATCAGCTGACTTACTTTCGCATGGAGAATATTAATGGGTTGGAGTTCAAACAGAAGAGCTTAAAAAACGATATGAAAACAAAATGACTATCGTGTCCGGATGGGGCAGGGAATTACGTCAAGAGGGGATTTGCCAGCATTTATACGACCACGCCGGCAAATCAACTATTGTTTATTACCGCCATCTTTGCAATTGGCCGCATAGTTGCAGGTGACTGATTGCAGAAATGGACAGTATAACTTGAACGTCTGCTTTTGGCACAGAGCTGACTGTCAGATTAGGCTTTACTCTGTGCCATAGATATGTAAGCTCACACCAGAGCTCATATAACTTATTGCGGCATTTCCGGCCATTCAGGATTTGCAGGATCCACACGACTGACCAGAACGCTGTAGCGTTCCCATGCTTCCAGTCGGCTACGCTCCTCATCTGTTGCCATGTTCAGTCTGACCGCGCGCTCCAGCGGCAAAATCACGGATTCAGCATCTGCAAGAAGTCTGGCTTTCCGAATTTCTGCCTGCTGCTGTAATTCCTCTGCCGTATAAATGCGTTTAATCACTTTGCCGTCCTTAAACATCCAGCCCCCTGAAATATCCGCCCGTCGGTTAGCAGTAATATCCGCCACTTCAACCACACTTAATTCATCCGGTCTGATAGCTGTCACATCCTTTTCCACATAGCGGATGATATTATCTTTGTCGTACGCTATTTTTATCGTGTCATCAGCAAAATACTTTTGTTCTTCGTACCAGTTCTTACCATCTTCTGTAAAAAACCAGACAACATCAAAATCCTTTGTCAATTGATATTGTTCAACCGTTTTTGGATTACCTGCCGTTATATTTATCAAATGCTGCATAAATTATACCTGCGCCACGTTATACCAAGTCCCGTTAATGTATTTCTGCACCGGTCTGTAATATACGCCACCAATGTTATCGGCAGAGTTTGAGCCGGTATCCTGAACAATAATGCCGGAATATACACACCCGGACGGTGCCTGATGTGTCCATGTCATGCCATTGTTCGCAGGTTTGTATGTGGCAGCACCACCAAGCCGGATATCCCGGACATAGCGTGAATCAAAATTACTATAGTTAGATGGTGATACCTGCCCGTTAACAGCAAAAGTGATGCTGTTATCTGTATTTCTCTGACTGTAAAAATGCCAGCCTGCATCATCACCTAATTCAGCCACCACCGGACGACTTGAGTTTCCCCACAAATTGAATGCGGCTTCCTTCGTGGATGTATTACTGCTGCTGACCGTGAATTTTTTCCCGCTACCGGCACGTACTTTGGTACTTGAGGCAATATCACCAGTAACACTCAGGCCATGCCCCATTGATACAGCACCCGTGGCATCATTTATAATCAGTGGTCTTAAATTATTATAAGTGCCTAATCTGTCACCTGATTTAGTTAACATAAAATAAGTGCTGCTGCCATCATTCCTGATAAAGAATCCATAATTGCCATAAGCAATGCGCAGACCATTAGCACTGCTTGATGTAATCTCACCTCTTGAACGGAGACCATAAGCGGAGCTGAGTGATAATTCTTCCTGAGCATCAGTATTACCAGTCGCCCAGCGAACTACCCCGCCCTGTACTGTTTCATGCCAGATAGTGTCTCCTTCTCCACCACGAAACTTTCTGAGATATTTTTTGCCGCCTCTGGTGCCTGAACATAAGGCCGTAGACATATAGGCATTCTGGCTTCCGCCATCCTGATTAATCGTTCCGGTCATTGAGTCGCCCTGACGATTCCAGTCACGACGCCAGCCGGGGGAGTAGCCGTCCCCATGATTAATGTAAGTGAATTGCGCGCTGGTTGTACCGCCACCGCTTGATGTTGTCGGCGTGGTCACTCGGATAGTGATTGCAGATTTAGTTCCCATGACCTCGACGACACAACCAGCCAGGTGGATATCACCACATCCGGTATCCGTAATGATTTTGTTATTTGCATATGACCAGGAGCCTTTGCACATCCAGTACGGATGATTAAATGCACCACGGGAATCCAGCCATTCAATAAACTGAGCGGTTGTCCAGTTTCCGGCTTCAGTGCTCAAAGCGCCGCTATAAGCACGACAGGCTCCAATATTTTTCGTGAAGGTATCCTTTCCCGGAATATCCGCACCGTTCTGATCTTTCTGAAGACGTTTTTCAGCATTGTCATAGGCAGACTTCACTGCTTTTGGCGTTGCCGCGAGGGTTTCAGAATCACTGTTGGTGGCGCTACTAAGCTGGACAAGACCTTTTCGCGCAGTGGTGGCATCCTGTGCAGTGTATTTCCCGTTAGCAAGGTCATACGCTGTCTTAACCGCCTTTGGTGTTGCCGCAAGCGTTTCAGAATCGCTGTTGGTGGCGCTACTAAGCTGAACAAGGCCTTTTCGCGCGGTGGTGGCGTCCTGTGCAGTGTATTTCCCGTTAGCAAGGTCATATGCTGCCTTTACCGCTTTCGGCGTTGCGGCGAGCGTTTCAGACGTGCTGTTGGTCGCACTACTGAGCTGAACAAGGCCTTTTCGCGCCGTGGTGGCATCCTGCGCAGTATATTTCCCGTTAGCAAGGTCATAGGCGGCCTTTACCGCTTTCGGCGTTGCGGCCAGTGTTTCAGACGTGCTGTTGGTCGCGCTGCTTAGCTGAGTAAAACCTTTTGCGGTCAGCGAGGCGTCCGGGTGACGTCGTGACTGTTCGTGCTCTGCAATTTTGTCATCAACGTAATCCTGCGTCGCCATCACCGTTGTGGTGTCAATGGTCAGCGCCACTGAGGTCACACTGCTGACGATGATGACCATGCGGCAGGTCTGCGAACGCCCTGAGCCTTCGGCAAGGGCAGGTTTATAACTTTCGGCCATGTTCGCCACGGCAATTAACGTTCCCGCATCATCGTATAGGCCAAGCTCTCGCATCCAGAAACCGCCCACCTCCGGCGGAATAACCAGCTCTGCGATAATATAATTACTGTTTCGTTTGTCCTGGCTGATTTTGTTCAGCGCATGTCGCCAGACTTCATGGATAAGCCCGGTCTGTCCGGCATCCGGGACAGACAATTTACCACCGCCATCCCCGACGGCCATCGTGGTAATGTTGACCTTCCGCCCTCCCGGTGCGGTTGCCGCTGCCAGCTTTGCTGCACCGGCAGTGGTGATAACGGTTCTGAATTTTGTGCTCATTATTCCTCACTTATCCGGGGTAAACCGTAATTACATCGCCGTCATAAGCCACACCACCGGCGAACAGGTAGCCGGGAATGTCCCGGGTAATGTTCAGGCCAATAAGGTGGCGGCTTGCAGGTTTGGCATCAGCAATCAGCCGTTCCATTTCCTGATACATTGCCTCTGTGATACCGCTTTCCAGTACACCAATATCAAGCCGGAAGGAGCCGGGCGGGTCACTGTTTTCCCACCACTCCGTCACGTTGATGAGATAGCCCAGCGGCTCCACCACACGCCGGATTGCACCTATAGTGCCTTTATGACAGTGGATGAAATAGGCATCGCGAATAACGGCGCGTTTGGTCGCTTCCGGCCACTTTTCATCCCATCTGTCGACCGAAAACGCCCACGCCAGCCACGGCAGCAGATTTGCCGGGCAGGTGTCCGGGTTCCACAGCTCACGAATACTGACCGGCGTTTTTTCAATTTCCGCACAGGCTTTTGCAGCGGCGACTTCAAGCGGTGATGAGCCGGTCGGCAGCAGTCGCGAATCACTCATCCGAGCCTCCGGTCACGACGCGGTATTCGGTACAGAAAGACGCCTGCGTGCTGTTAAGCACGATATCGGCCAGCGGTGCAGCCAGTTCGACACGCTGCACGCCTTCCACATGCAAAGCGGCATAAATGGCAGACAGACGGATGTCGCGCCCCAGCCGGTGCTGTGCCGTGATGTACGCTTCCAGTTTTTTCACGGCGGCAGCGCGGATGGGTTCGCTTTCGGGACCAGGGTAAAGGTAAAGCGTGGCGTTTATCTGGTATTCAACGATGGCGGCAGACTGTACGGTCACGCGGTCGGCCACCGGTCTGACGTCCTCGCCATTCAGGGCGTTACGTACCACGGCCAGCAGGTCTTCGGATGCCACACCGTTATTTTCACGTGACAGCACAGAGATGGTGACGCAGGCCGGAGAAGGACTGGTGACAGAGATATCTGCGACACGCCCGTCGGCACTTCGACCATGATACTGATAGGCCCCCACCGACCCGGCGACGCTTAAACCTTCAAACGCCTGCTGAATACGCAGACGATAATCGGTGTCAGATTCCATCACGGCCGGTGTCGGCGGGAGGGTCGAATCATCTGCCGGGGTGATAATCAGGCGCGCGGTGTTGTAATTGGCACCAATCACATCAAGGTCATTACCGGCAGCACAGGCCAGCATCACCGCCCGTGCGGCCTCATTCACACGCTGACGCCAGATAAGCTCACGATAAGCATTTTCCTCCAGCAGTTTGACGAGAGGCTCAGATTCCAGCGTCAGGGTACGGGCGACCGCCTCCTGCTGGTCTTCCGGGTAAAGGGAAATCAGTGTCGCCTTGCGTTCGGCGAGAATGGTTTCAAAGTCCAGCTCCTCGACCACATCCGGTGCGGGTAGCTGGTTCAGGTCGATAATCGGCATGGTTTCAACTCACAGGGATGGTTAACGAAAGTGGCTGGCCGGTGTCGTTGTGCTGACCGGTTAACGTGACCGTCATTCGCCCGTCAAAACTGCGCGCCGTGGTGACGGATGACAGGGTGACGCGGGGTTCCCATTTCAGCACCGCCATGTAACAGGCGACCTTAATCTGCAACTCAAGCGCCGGGGTCTGCGGCTGGTCAATCATTGATGCCAGCAACGAGCCGTAATCACGACGCATCACCCGTGAGCCGACCGGTGTGCGCAGGATATCGCCGATACTCTGGCTGATATGCTCAAGGTCAGTGACAGTCAGGCCATCACTGCGATTCATTCCGAGATAACGCGCTGTCATAAAGGACTCCCGGTTGTGCCGCCGCTGTCGCCGGGGTGTTTATGGGTATGCAGTACCTTACCGTTTGATGAGAGTTCACCGCCGGTGTGTTCAATGTTGCCGCGCATCGTCCCGCCCTTCTGCACTTCCAGCGTGCCGGTAATCAGCCTGTTGGTGCAGACCACCTCCGGGGTGTCCAGGGTGACGCGGGTTGACGCTTTCACCATGACCACCGGCACCGTGGCAGTAACAGAATCAGAAGCCGTCACGCTGGCCGTTTTAATTCCGCTTACCGTGAGTGCACTGGTTTCGGGTTCATATTCAATCACCGCCCCGTCAGGGAAACGGATATGCAGGGCATCCGCCGACACAGACGGCGAGGGGTTATCGCCGGAATAAATCCCCGGCAGAACGAACGCCGTGTCGAGTTCACCGCCCACGGCCAGAATCAGCACCTGCTCCCCCACGGAAGGTGCCCACCATGTGCGCGAACGCCCAGCGCGATGGGTCAGCCACTGAAGCCAGTCGGTGCACATGCCGCCGGTCTGCACACGGCAGCGACCGGCATTAAGGTCGGTTTCGACGATAATGCCAGTGCGAATCATATTGCGTATAAAGCGAAGAATTTCATTGTATTGTGCATTCATTCGATAATAATGATTCTGTACAATCTCGAAGTAAATCACACCACGATTTCTGGTGCACAGAACAACAAGGGACAACAAAATCCATTATGAGTACTTACTTTTTCTCGTCAGAAACAATGAAAGAATTGTTCAAAGATTATCTGGTCTTTTTGAACACGCTGACTCCCAGCACAAACTTTGAATCAAACAGAAACAAAATAATTGCTCAAGCAATAAACTTCATTTCCGAAAACCCTGAAGATTGGGACAAAAAATCCCAGTACAACATTGCTATGATTGGCGACACCTTTAAAAGTTTCTTAAGAGAAAAGGGGGAAGATAACAACAGCATCAACCTTATATTCACTTGCTTTTTTAGATTTATCATTGAACCAAGCATTCTCTCTCCGGAAATAGAGTCTCACTTTTCACCACTAAGAACCATCAAGGATTTTGCTCTGTATAACTATAATGAATTCGATGAGCGGAGCAGAGCACAGATAGACTTTTCTCTTAGAGAACTGCCATTAGCAATGGTTAAAGAAGTTTTAAGCTCCAGCAATGTTGACACATATAAAAAATACATTGATAGTTTAAACGAAGGGCGTCAATTTTTCGAAAAGTGCGACTCCTTCTTAAAGGAGCAACATGCCAAAATAGAGTCAATTAAAGAGGCATTAAAAGGGTATGAGGTCGCATTTAATTTTGTTGGATTGTTTGATGGCTTTAATTCACTTGGCAAAAAGAAAGAAAGTGAAATCATGCTATCAAGAATAATTCTTATCATCTTGGCTATAATCATTCCCTCCCCGCTGATATACTATGGAATGCATAAATTACCAACTCTCGAAACGACAAATGCTGCCACATATTTTATGTCAGCACTACCTTTTGCATCAGTTACATTGATTTTCATGTATTACTTTAGAGTTGTACTGATAAATCATATATCGTTACGAACTCAGATTATGCAAATAGAACTCAGAAAGAGCCTTTGTCAGTTCATTCAGAGTTATAGCGACTATTCCTCAGAGATAAGGAAAAACAATCCGGAAGCGCTTTCAAAATTCGAAGACGTAGTATTTTCAAACATCATGCTATCCGATGATAAGATACCATCTACATTTGATGGCATTGAGCAAATAGCATCGTTAATCAATTCATTAAAAAATGGAAAGTAATGATAAAAGGCCAATAACTGGCCTTTTATTTATTAACATGAAAATTCAAAATAAATTATGCTAATCAATTGATTTCTATCTTATATTCTCAGATGATTAAATCTAACGATTCAGGTGAGCCAGGATAATCTCTTCAATCATCTGCACATCCTCACCGGTAAAGCCAAGCAGAGGACGCGCCGGATAATCAATTTTCTTACCGTCTTTCCGGGTTTCTTCCGACAGACCGAACTGATGCACACTGGCGATTTTCGGTGACTTCCCGCCGTAAAATTCCATTGATGCCTGTTCCGGGCTGGCGCGGATATGCAAAAAACGACTGGTGATAAGTTTCGCAAACATTTTTCGCTTAACACGACCAGCCTTTTTTCTGGCGCTCTGCTGCTGGCGTGGCGCGTAGGGTGTGCCGTCCGGGGCTTTCTGAGCCATCACCCGACGCTGCTGACTCTGCCGCAGACGTTTCGCCAGTTCGGCGCTCAGTCGCCGACGCCCTGACGGTGACAGCGATTCAATCAGTCCGGTCAGCCGGTCTTCAAAACGCTTAAACTCATTCATCCCACTTGCTCACCAGTTCGCCATTGATATAAAGCTCCACCGGGCGGGTGACCGGCTCCGGCGGCGTGGGTTCCGGGATATTCTTCACATGCAGTGCGCCGTCCACCTCACTGACCAGCGTGCGCTCGGTCAGCATCAGGCTGATGCTGATATCAAAGCTGCTGTCATTGTTGATGTCTGCATAAAACGTGAAGCCCTTTTTCTGGCCTGCGTCGGTGGTCATGATGTCGGGCTGATTTTCCCGCAGCCACGCCAGCACCGGCACGATGAGCAGGTCAAAATCACCGGTAAAGTCGGTCACAATCACATTGAGCGTGTAACGCTTTTCGAATGACAACGACGTCGCCAGCGTGGAGGCAATACTCCCGTTATCAACGAATATCCGCAGCATCTCGGGACTGGTTTTCAGCACCGTGACGGCATCAGTCAGCGCCCTGCGCAGGCTGTCGGGTTTGAGCATCGTTTTCGTCCTGACAGTGTTTAATCATTTTTACCTGGCTGGCACAGCGTGCCAGCGCGTTCTCAAGCTGCCGGATATCGGCACTTAAATCGCCGTTCGTCTCCGGGTCACTGCCCGGCATCGGGCAAAGACTCACTTTCGGGCAGGCGTTGTGGACAATCACTGGCGTCAGTGCAGGCCGGACGCTGGTGCAACCGGCGCACAGCATCAGGCAGGTCAGCGCCGTACCAGCGGCGAAAATCTTCGTTTTCATTGAGTAACCTCGTGATGGTTTTCTCGCGCTGTGCTTCACGCTTCGCGGCGTTCTCCAGTTCCTGACGCAGTGCCACCTGCGCCAGCTCGTTTTTGTCTGCCCTGGTGATGGCAACATGAAGCTGATTTTTCAGCATGGTGATGGTCGTCTGCTGCCCGCTGGCGACGTTATTCGCCCTGTCCAGCGAGGCGCGCAGGCTGGCATTTTTGTGTTTCACCAGAAACAGACCGGTCACCGCCAGCGATAACAACACGACCAGCACAATCATCAGCTTTGACATGGTTCCCGCCCCTCAAGACGCTGACGACAGGCTTTACGTATCAGCCGGAAAAACAGCGACGCCACAAGATAAATCAGCGCGGTAAAAATCCACCCGGCAGCGACCAGCGAGATAAACGTCGCCACCATCACTACCAGAGCCGCCGCCCGTCTGCGCCACGGCACCGGCTGCAAAAACAGCGACGTGACAATCTTCACGGCCAGCGATTCCGGTGGCAGCTCCCGCCCGTAGCGTTCCAGCACATACTCAGTGGCATACACACCGACACCACCGGCAACCACACAGATAACCGTCGCCAGAATCGCCCAGGTGGCGACAAAACTGACGGCCACGCTCTGAGGGTAAATCAGGGACAGTGCCAGCATCAGCGCCAGCGACACGTTCAGCATCAGTGAAAGGGATAATTTCTTCATGGTGTTTACTCCGTTTAAGCCGGTACGCCGCCAGCGGTACGCCAGACGGTGACCAGTTTTTCCAGTGAATGCTCACGCTGACCGTAACCGGCACCCGGCAGGGACGCCCAGATATTGCGACAGCGTGAAATGGCGCGCTCAATGCGTCCCGCCCGGATGTCATCCAGTGCACCGCGTTCGCGGATCAACTGAATGGCGAGTCTGTCCTGTGACAACGGACTGAAATCAGGCAGGGCAAGCTGTTTGCGGTAGTGCGGCCAGAACAGGTAAAGCTGCTGATAGCGACCGGAGGCCGTGGATTTTTCACCGCGACGGTTAAACACCTTCGCCGGTCGGCCATGCGCGAACGGGTGGTCACTGTAGTCGGTGAATATTTCCGGCTTCCCGTCCAGTCCGGTGACTATCACGTCATAGCCCCGGTTTTTCGTCAGCGGATGATTCGCCGTCCCTTCGGACACTGCCAGCATGTCGAGAAAGGCGGCGATATTCTGATGCGTGTTAATTACCGGCATTACGGTTTCCCCCTGCCCTTAAAGCGGCGCTGAATGGCAATCTCAATCACCTGATAACCGGCGATACCCAGCATGGAGCCGATGCCGCACACCGCAGGCAGTGACAGGTCAGGAAACTGCACCAGAACAACACCGGCAACCATCGAGACAAAACCACCGAGCAACATGCGCCCGATAAACAGACGCGGGGTGATGGGTTCACCACCGGCAAGCACCTTGCCGACAACAATCAGCACCCCAATCATGAAAAGCGACAGGACGCTTTTTTCTTCTGCTGTCATGCGTTACTCCCACAGATTGACAGTTTCAGCCACGGGCGCGGTCTGAACGTCGGGCAGTTCGACGGCGGTGCCGTGTGGCAGCACCGCCCCCAGTTCAGCCAGTCCCGGATTTGCGGCGAGCACGGCCTCGACCACGCCCTCAGTGCGCCCGTAATAGCGGACACAAATGGCGTCGAGCGTGTCGCCCTGTAGCGCAAAGGTCTTCATCAGATTTGACTCACGATGCAGCGCGGCTTGTCCTGGATGCGCGCCACTGCCCAGCGCATATCCCGCCACAGCTCATCAATGGTGCTGTCAATGCTGTCGGCCTTCTTGTCGCCTTTCGCACTGGCATCCACACCGCGATAACGTTCATAAAGTGACGCGGTCGCCATCGCACACACGGCGCGCTCGTAGTAAAAAACTTTGATGCTTTCACCGTCGATGTCGTCCGCCGGGACGTCCGCCAGACGCGTAAAACCGGCAGCAATTTTCTGTTCGCGGTACTCGTACAGCTCCGCATTCGTCTCCGCCATGCCTGACTTGATGGCCTCACGCAGACGGGCAGGGGCGACGGTCTGCTCAAGGCGCATACGTTCCCGGACGCGCTTCGGGTCGATATCGGGAAAAAAGAACGTGTTTTTAATCACCGGCTCGTCGCCTGCCGGTTGCGGGATAACCACCGTACCCTCACCGGACACGGGAGCCTCCTTTCGCGGAATAATCAGCGTCATCATGACTACCTCTGAAAAGTCGGGCGGTGGACGCCGGTGCAGTGTCAGGTGATTCACCGTCACTGACCGGCGTGCCGCCCTGGCGCGGGGCGCATTCGGTTGTTAACTGGCTTTCTTTTTCGGGCGTCCACGTTTTGCCGGTGTCACGCTCCGGGTCTTACGCGGAGTGCGAGTGGCCGCTTTGGGCTGCGGCTCCGGCTTCGGTTTCAGCTCCCGCTCCAGTCGTTCAATCTCTTTTTTGACGCCTGCCTGACAGTCGAGCTGTGTCGCACGTTGCAGGTGCGCCAGCGCACCGGCGGCATCACCACCGTCACGCAGAAACAGACCGGTGATTTTGTGCAGCTTTGCGCGCACTTCATCAGGCATGTCAGCCGTGGCGGTCAGTTCGAGGGTGTCCGTCAGCAGGCGGGTATCCACAGACTCACCGGCAGCGTGGGCGCGCATGGCCGCAAGTGCCACCTCCTCGGTGAACATGTACGGCGGGGTGCGGCGGTGTTTACCCGGCATGGTCAGACCGTACTTCAGGGCATAACGGGCAATCTCCAGCGCACCGGCAATATCGCCGGTATCCAGACGCCACAGCATGACCGTCATCAGAATGTCATCCTGTGCACCTTTGCCCTGCTCCAGCACGCCATTCACCCACGGCAACCAGAACGGCAGCAGTTCGCGTTTTTTTGCGGCCTTCAGCTCTTTTGAATAAATCGCTTTCAGTGTGCGCTGGTCTGCGGCGAGCTTGACCAGCATCTGCTCATAGACAGTTGCATGTCGCAGCGGGGCGGCTTCCCGCTGCGCGGTCATCGCTGCCGAGACCCGCATCATGTGGCGCTGTGCGGGACTCGTCATCGGTTACGCTCCCGGCTCTGCGGTCGCTTTAGCCGGTGTGGAAAAATCACCGACCTTAATTTTTTCCACCAGACAACCGGCGGCGTAGTCCTCCACCACGTAATCAATGTTCATTGACTCGTAGTTCTCCACGCGGTCGAGTTTCGGGTTTTCCTCAATCACGCGGCGATGGCTGTCATCCATGTAGTAGATGGACAGGTTTTCCAGCTTCGTGATGAGCATCGCATCCGCCGGGAAGTACGGGACGCGTACCGCCGGCAGGTTGCCGATGCGTTTCTGGCTGATGATGACGTCAGCGGCCAGCATTTCGCTGTTGTCCTGCTCCTTGTTGACGATGGGGAAATACTTGTCCGCCAGTAGCTGACGTCCCACAATCACCACAAGGTCAGGGTCTTCCTGATACCACGGCTCAATCAGGTTGTTGGTCGCATCCATCACCAGTGCATCAAGGCTGGCATAGTCACCGCCCTTACCCACGCGGATAACCTCAGAGGTGGTGCGGCCTTCCTCGTCAGTGACCTTGCTCATCACACGCGCCGGGGCTTCATTGCGGTATTTCTGCAGCCAGCCGACCGCCACATCCTGCAACATCGGATTGCTGTTGCGGTCAGAGGTTTCGGCACGCTTCACGCCGTTAAAACCGGCCATGATGAAATCAAGGGACTGGCGTTTGATAATGGCGTTACGGATACGGAGCTGGAAATCCTGATAACGCGCCCACAGGTCCAGCGTTTTGTAGCGGATATAAAAATCGAAGTTAACCTGGTCGCATTCGTACTTGTTGGACGCCAGCTTCGAGAAGTCCTTCGGCTGACGCTCGGTGCCACCGGCGGTGTCGGTGGTGCTGGCAATGGGGCCGGTGACACCGATACCAATTTTTTCCCCTTTCATTTCGCTGACCGGCACAATGTTGATGCGGGTCAGAAAGTCAGAGGACTCCTGCATGGTGTTCATCAGGGTCTGGGTGACCGACGGTTCAACGGTGAATTTTTTCGACACATCACCGGCGTCGATGCCGTTCAGTTCGGCAACACGGGACAGATAGGCATTAAATTTAAAACGGGTTTCCTGGCGCATATTTGTTCCTGAAATTAAGGGTTAATCGTGAAGGTTTTCCCGGACTGACTGACGCCGGTCAGCAGTTCGTCATCAGGGCGTCTCCGCCACCGCCGGTGGCCTTGCTGCGGCGCTGCTGGGTCAGACTTTCGGTGTTGTCGAGACTGTTTTTCAGGCGGGTGAATGCCTGGCTGGTTTCATCCGCCCTGTCAGTCACCTCCTGCTTAAGTGCGGAAAAGGCGTTTTCCATCTCAGCGAGGCGCTGCTCAGTGGCGCTCAGTTTTTCCTGCACATGTTCAGCAACAGCGGTCACCGCTTCATGCACATCATTCAGACGGGCGTCATCACTGGCCTGTTTGCGGCCAAAAATGGATTTCACCTTTTCGGTCAGGGCGGTGAACACGGTTTCAGGCAGGTCTTCAAATTCCAGCTCAACGGGCGTTGCCACTGAAATCAGGTTTTCAGGGCTTAATTTGAAGCGGTTCAGGGGGTTGTGTTTTGCCTTGCGGCAGAATTCCAGGTATTCCGTGCCGAGGCTCGCCGGGTCGTCGGTGACGGCCAGACCCACCAGATAACATTTGCCGGTATTGGCAAAGTTCGGCTGAATTTCCATTGAGGTGTAGACCTTCTGCGCGGCCTTGTTCATCGCGATAAGGTCATCGGTCGGGGTGATTTTCGCAAACAGCGCCCATTTGCCTTTCAGCGCCGAATCGTCGTCAATCTTTTCGGCCTTCAGTTCGACCACATCGCCATAACGTTTAAAAATACCGTCAGGCAGGATGCCGCGCAGATGTTCCAGGTTAATGCGGCAACCATAGACACGCGGGTCAAAGGTTTCGGCCATTTCCTGAATATCCTGCGCACTGATGACACGCCCGTCACAGGTGTCACCCTCAACGCCGATACGAAAGAATTTTGAGACTTTTTTTGCCATTGTCAGGAGTCCTGAATAGTGATTAGAGGAGTCACATGTCGGCATCAGTTTCCCGACGATGCGCATCCTCCGCCATCAGTCCCGGATGGCTTATCACTGACACAACAGCACCTTAGCGAATCGCAGGGCGCGACTCAGTAGCCTTGCCGTGTATTCATCACGGCGAGGTATTCATGACCATCACCACAGACACCACTCTTTTACACGACCCGCGTCGTCAGGCGGCGCTGCTGTACTGGCAGGGATTTTCCGTGCCGCAGATTGCCGCCATGTTGCAGATGAAACGCCCGACGGTGCAGAGCTGGAAACAGCGCGACGGCTGGGACAGCGTTGCCCCCATCAGCCGTGTCGAAATGAGTCTGGAAGCGCGGCTGACCCAGCTCATCATCAAACCGCAGAAAACCGGCGGTGACTTCAAGGAAATTGACCTGCTGGGACGCCAGATTGAACGACTGGCACGGGTAAACCGTTACAGTCAGACCGGCAACGAGGCAGACCTTAATCCGAACGTCGCTAACCGCAACAAAGGCGGGCGTCGCAAACCGAAAAAAAATTTTTTCAGTGACGAGGCCATCGAAAAGCTGGAGCAGATTTTCTTTGAGCAGTCTTTCGACTATCAGTTGCACTGGTATCGCGCCGGGCTTGAGCACCGCATCCGCGATATCCTGAAATCCCGCCAGATTGGCGCGACGTTTTATTTTTCCCGCGAGGCGCTGCTGCGCGCCCTGAAAACCGGCCATAACCAGATTTTTCTGTCGGCCAGTAAAACGCAGGCGTATGTGTTCCGCGAATACATCATCGCCTTTGCCCGTCTGGTTGACGTTGACCTGACCGGTGACCCGATTGTCCTGGGCAATAACGGCGCAAAACTGATTTTTCTCGGCACCAACTCCAACACCGCGCAGAGCCATAACGGCGACCTGTACGTCGACGAGATTTTCTGGATCCCGAATTTTCAGGTACTGCGTAAGGTGGCATCAGGTATGGCCTCACAGAGCCACCTGCGCTCGACCTATTTCTCCACCCCGTCCACGCTGGCGCACGACGCCTACCCATTCTGGTCGGGTGAACTGTTCAACCGGGGACGCGCCAGCGCCGCCGAACGCGTGGAAATCGACGTCAGTCATAACGCTCTTGCCGGTGGGCTTCTCTGTGCGGACGGCCAGTGGCGGCAGATTGTCACCATTGAGGACGCCCTGAAAGGTGGCTGCACGCTGTTCGACATTGAGCAGCTTAAACGCGAAAACAGCGCCGACGATTTTAAAAACCTGTTCATGTGTGAATTTGTTGACGACAAGGCGTCGGTGTTCCCGTTCGAGGAGCTGCAACGCTGCATGGTCGACACGCTGGAAGAATGGGAAGACTATGCGCCGTTTGCCGCCAATCCGTTCGGCTCCCGCCCGGTATGGATTGGTTACGACCCGTCACACCGTGGCGACAGCGCCGGATGCGTGGTGCTGGCACCGCCGGTGGTGGCCGGAGGTAAATTCAGAATACTTGAGCGTCACCAGTGGAAAGGCATGGACTTTGCCACTCAGGCGGAATCCATCCGCAAACTCACCGAAAAATACAACGTCGAATACATCGGAATTGATGCCACCGGCCTCGGTGTCGGCGTGTTCCAGCTCGTGCGCTCGTTCTATCCCGCCGCGCGCGATATCCGCTACACGCCGGAAATGAAAACCGCAATGGTGCTCAAGGCAAAAGACGTTATCCGTCGTGGCTGTCTGGAATATGACGTCAGCGCCACCGACATCACCAGCTCGTTTATGGCTATCCGCAAGACCATGACCAGCAGCGGACGCAGCGCCACCTATGAGGCCAGCCGCAGCGAGGAAGCCAGCCACGCCGACCTCGCCTGGGCGACCATGCACGCCCTGTTAAATGAGCCACTCACCGCCGGTATCAGCACCCCGCTGACATCCACCATTCTGGAGTTTTACTGATGAGCAAGAAAAAAGGGAAAACACCGCAACCTGCGGCAAAAAAAATGACCGCCAGCGCCCCGAAAATGGAGGCATTCACCTTTGGTGAGCCGGTGCCGGTACTCGACCGCCGTGACATTCTGGATTACGTCGAGTGCATCAGTAACGGCAGATGGTATGAGCCACCGGTCAGCTTTACCGGTCTGGCAAAAAGCCTGCGTGCTGCCGTGCATCACAGCTCACCGATTTACGTCAAACGCAATATTCTGGCCTCGACATTTATCCCGCATCCGTGGCTTTCACAACAGGATTTCAGCCGCTTTGTGCTGGATTTTCTGGTGTTCGGTAATGCGTTTCTGGAAAAGCGTTACAGCACCACCGGTAAGGTAATCAGACTGGAAACCTCACCGGCCAAATATACCCGTCGTGGCGTGGAGGAGGATGTTTACTGGTGGGTGCCGTCCTTCAACGAGCCGACAGCCTTCGCGCCCGGCTCCGTGTTTCACCTGCTGGAGCCTGATATTAATCAGGAGCTGTACGGCCTGCCGGAATATCTCAGCGCCCTTAACTCTGCCTGGCTGAATGAATCAGCCACGCTGTTCCGCCGCAAGTATTACGAAAACGGCGCACATGCCGGATACATCATGTACGTCACCGATGCCGTGCAGGATCGCAACGATATCGAAATGCTTCGCGAAAACATGGTGAAGTCGAAAGGCCGCAATAACTTTAAAAACCTGTTTCTCTATGCCCCACAGGGGAAAGCCGACGGCATTAAAATTATCCCCCTCAGTGAAGTGGCAACGAAGGACGATTTTTTTAATATCAAAAAAGCCAGTGCCGCTGACCTGCTGGACGCGCACCGCATCCCTTTTCAGTTGATGGGCGGCAAGCCGGAGAACGTCGGGTCGCTGGGTGATATTGAGAAAGTGGCAAAGGTCTTTGTCCGCAATGAGCTTATCCCGTTACAGGACAGGATTCGGGAAATAAACGGCTGGCTCGGTCAGGAGGTCATCCGCTTTAAAAACTACTCACTGGACACTGACAACGGCTGAACATCGCCGCCTGCGGGCGGCTTTTTTACAACCCGCCATCACGCCCTCACACGCTCACCACCGCACAAAACACCCCGCAGACACACCAACGCCTCAACGGGCAGACTAAGCGCCGTCACGACGCGCTGAGACGCTGAAAAAATAAAATCAGCACCACCGCCAGCGCGCAGTGCTTTCCCCGCCTCGCCCGCCCGCTTCACGGGGCGGTTTTAATGCAGTTGCATAGATACTATGGATCCGCACCAGTCCTGACCGCACGCAGCCTGAACGGACATCCCCGATGCATGCAAAAACATTCACTTGTTGCATGCAACGGCTTATTTAATGACAAATCAACTTAAATTTACAAAATCCACAGGTATGGATACTTTGCGAACATGATAGGCTTACGAGAATTATCGTGCCTGTTTTTGAACGGAGAAAGTTATGCAAGGTGAAGTTGACGAACAGCAACCAAATGAGATTATTTCGGAGTTTGGATACTATCCAGTAGAAGTTAACATTGAGACTGAACAATTTTCTTTGCGTACTTTACCCGGTCTTATTGAGAAAGTGGAACGTATTAACAATGATAAAAACGTTGTTAATGGTTGGATATACCCTGGGAATCGAGAGGTATATAACCTTAATGGTGACTCATGCACAATGCCTTATAGTTACCGAGTATTCGGCATGCCCAAAACGCACACACTAAAATTAAAAAACACATCCTCGTTAGAAACTCTCAACTTTGTTGTGTGGTGCCTCTCTTTTTTCAAGGGTATAAGATTGACAACCACTGACGCTGGTTTTCTTGATGCAACCACTATCAAGCCCACTAAGTTAACCGATTTTATTCTCGTTGGATGCTCTGAAAAAGAAGTCATAGAACTGGCTCTTAATTATATAACTAACAAACAAAAGGATGCGCACTCCCCCAAAAGAATTGCGGCAGTGGTGCATGCGCTATTCTTATCTCAAAACCCACAATACCTTCCTTTTGAAAAATTCCAGTACCTTTACATGGCACTTGATGGTTGCTTTGCTTTATCGTGGGCTGAGCATGACAAGGCTCCTGATAAAACCCAGCCAAATCATTCCAAGCGATTAAAGTGGATGTGCAGAATTTATGGGTTATCAATCCCCACATGGGTATCAGGCAAAAAAAACATTTCTGGCATCCGCAATGATAATTTTCATGAGGCTATTTTTTTTGGCCAACCACTTGGTTTTTCCAGTGTTAACAACAATCAATATGGTAACGATATATTACTTCAAATGCAGAAACTCGTTTGTCGCCTATTAGCGGCAATACTGTCGGTTAATGATTGCGGTTATCTCAAATCTTCGGTCAACTCACGAGAGTACCATTCATTAAAATTAACTTAATGCTAACGCCTCACTTCGTTCGTTGTTCAACCCCGCCAGCACTGAAAACATGTTTCATTGCTGGCGGGGTTCTCTATCGTCTGCGTGGTGGCGGCGCAAGGCTGGACTGACCGATATAGTTAAGCTGTTCGTAATTATCCCTGACTATTTCGGCACACCCGACTAGCTCATCGGGCGTCAGATTTTCGTTGACCATAATCTGCTGTAAACGGTGAACAATGGCCATCAACCTGACACTTTTGGTGTTATATGTGGTATCTCACATGAGATTACTGACCAAGGTGCATCTTGGTTGACTCATTTCATATCCATCCACACCACTACATCTTTATTGCATATTTATTAAAAGACGCCCAGTTCAACAAAAAAACATTATTCATATACCATTCAATATAATTTTTATTTTTAGATTGACTGTCAAGTAGCACACAAACATCAACCTGTTTATCAATCAATTTTGCAATATAAACCACAAACTCAACACTCGAATATCTCTTTGTGCCTAGCAAATATAATATTTCATCTGACAAATAATTAGACTCATGTGAAAAGACATTATCATTTAACAAAATCAATCCGCCAATCGAGTCATTTAAATCCAAAACATCCTTTGTTGCATTTATTTGCTTATTAGCTTCCTTAACTACCTTTGTTTTAATATTTTCATAGGCAAAGTTCATTATATCATTTCTAAATCGCTTTGAGTCTGGGTGTCTTTTTATCAACTCTTCTAAATGAATAGCACCATGCCAGTTTTTTGCAAGCCAACTATCAGTTTTAACCAACTCATTCAGTTTATCATTGACATTCTTGACCCTGTCAGAAAAAAGACTTTTCATCTCCAAAATTATCTTTTTATTATCAATAAGATAATCTGCCATCTTGCGATTCTGACCATCCTTCATCCGGAACTTATGATGAATATCATCAATAGAAATCCCTTTTTCATGCTCAACAATGAATCTCTTAACATTGTTTTCTAATTCGCTGTATTGTTTCATACTTTCCCCCGTGAATTTTATTGTGATTCACTTACGTGGACGACACAGCATACCACTTTTACTCTCTGCTATTTCCAGTAAATCAATGGAGAATGACTCCTCGTGCAAAACTCCTTCTTTATCATGCCAAATACATTTAGCATGAGTCTCAGTAGAGTCAGATACAGTCATTTTAAATCCACCGCTTTTCAAACAAACAACATCTGCAGGCTTTAACATTTTTGTCTCCAATATTTTTAAGTAATGCATTATAACATAATGATATTGACGTAGATTTAATGCATGCAACCATATAAAAAACAATCAATTACAGTCAAAACTGCTTAATACTGTATAGATGAGATCATTACTCAAATTGATGCCAGAATCCCGGCCACTCATCAGCGACCGGATACGTGAATTTTTTCCCGTCATAATTTACGGTCGCGCCACGCGCCAGCGCCTCAAGCTCCCATCGCTGCGGCCTGATACCGTTCTGAGCAAGGTCAACGCGGATACGGGTGATTTGCATTCGTTCCGACCGGGTCAGTCTGGCCGATGGCGCAATTTCATGTGGTTTTAACGGGCTTCCGTTTCTTTGCTGACGGTTTGGTCTTCTCAGTCCGTGTTTTAATGCACCCCTGAGCGTCCTCACGACCTCCGGGTCATTCCATTCGATAACACCGTCATCAACCAGATTAAGCACTGCTGCGGCGTGCTCAGAAGGCGTGGGAACCGGTAACGAAGTATCACCACCGGTGAGCTTTCCACAGTTATTGACAGGACTCCGAGGCGCGGCGATGCCGCTTTTTAAAGTTAAAGGCTCCACGACCGGAACTTTCGGAACAATGCGCCAGTCCGTCGTTCTGGTGATATGAATATGACGCGCGCCGAGATGCGGCGCGTAAATGCCGACCACTCTCTCGACTTCTTCCTCGTACTCGTTAACTTCATCCGACGGGCTACGGGCGACTCTGACAGTCTGGCAATCGCGCGGAACATTTGCCCCACCCTGCGCACTGATATACAACGCAAAATCGCCACTGTCTGCGGCAGCGCGTGCAGCCTCGACGCGTTCGTCAAACTCATCAGCAATGCTGACGCCGCAAGGCAATTTGCGTAGTTCACGGTAAGCCCCCATTGTCGGCAGACCAACCGTTTTAAATTGCGGGATGCGCCACGTTGACGCCCATGCAGTAACAGCCGCGGCAGTATCTTTCAGAGGTCTGCCGGTATCGTTATCGAGCTGACCATCCAGTGCATAGCCGTCGATATTTTTTGAAATGTATTTCGCGATATACCCCGCAGCACCGCCCCGGTTAAGGTGTTTCGCCTGAAAACGGTTTCGCTCGGCTCCTCTTTCGTCGCCATCCTCTTTGAGCGCGTAGCGACGCATGGTTTCGATAATCTGGTTACGCTGACGTGGATTACAAAAAAGCATCATATGCCAGTGCGGCGTTCCGTCGTGGTGTGGCTCGACGACACGCAAACCGTAGACCTGTAAATCATTATCCTTGAATGCCGTGCGCATCAGGCTCCAGATGCGGCAGAGATAACGCTGCGCATCCTTTGGATTAAATGCCTCATCGTTCCAGCCGTGATTTAGCTGGACGGTTTTACTTTCGCCTTTTCCGACCTGACGTGTCGGGTGATACTTTGACGGCGCGGTCAGCGTGATAAACATCCCCACATCACCCTCTGCGGCGGCGTAACGCTCAATACCGGCAATGGTGTTCATCAGCTCCATCCGGCGAATTTCAGGATTAGAAATACTTCCCATCACCTTACTGATAAGGTCGATGCGCTCGCCGGTTTCCCTGTTTTCAAGGTCACACGATTTAAGAAATTCCAGATTTGCCTGGCGGCGCGCACGCACATCACGAATGGCATGTTTACTGGCATAAGGAGAACGGTCTTTATTCACCTCCCCGACAGCAATCAGTAACGCCTCATGCCAGCGCATACGCTGACCTTTAAGCTGATGAGTCCACCACTCATCGTTAAACAGACGGGCAATGGCAGAATATGCCTGCCTCGTGGTCATCTGTCCTTTACGGTATTTTTTCCAGTAGAGAGGGGAAATATTGAAAGCTCGTGCAGCGCCAGCAACATGACCATACAGATGCGCCTGAGCCTCATCCGTAAACAGCGATTCTTTCTCGCCATGTGCATCAACCCATGCATCGCAGAGTTCCTCATACATCATGAAAAGCTGCGATGAGATACGGGCGGCAAACTTTTTCAGTTCCTTGTCATTCATCCCCGGCAGACGCGCATAATGGTCACGCTCTGCCAGAAACAGCAACGACGCGTCGGTGTTCATTTCATGGCGCTGATTCACGCGCTCAATGCGCGGCCATAAACGACGCTGAAAAGTGGATGTGAGGAAATAAAACCCGTGCACCGGGCTTTTATTGCGCCGGATGTAGTCATAGCGTGAAGTAAACAGCGAGCGCAAAAAGTAAGGCAGGCGGTTAATCGTGGATAAAACACCTTGCACCTGACGCATCTCGTCACGTGTAAGGGGTCTTTCGCGCCCGACAGCCTCGCGTGGCGCGTTCCATGCATAAGCACCGGTAAACGCCTTACCGGTGCCTGCGGCAAATGCTGATGGAGGGACAAAACGCCCGGAGGCTTTAACGGCCATATGAGCCAAAAGCCTCTGAACAACGCTTGCTGAGTTGCTCAACCTGCGCGTTTAAATCAGCAAAAGACTTTGCGCTTCCGGTCAGAATATCGTGATGCATCATGCCGGAAACGAGCTGGCTTAATTTCGGGTAATAACCAACCACCGACAGCCATTCCTGACCGGCGTTTTTACCGCTTTCCGCTCTCTTTTTCTCGTGGAGAATAAACTGAAAGCTGTCACTGGTAACGACATAACGTTCGCCAATTTCAATACGAATACTCATGCCGTTCTCCGGTAATGTTTGTTTTTTGCTTCAAAGACTGACTGACAGGAAACACAACGCGTGGCTGACGGATAAGCCGCACGACGGGCAGCAGGTATTGGCACGTCACACTCTTCGCAAACCAGCGCAGAAACACCGCAATGTTTTACCCTTGCCGCGTTAATCTGGCGCTCCAGTAATTCAGCCTGTTGTTCCTGAATGAAATCTACGTTGTCCGGCATTACCAGTTCCTTTTGTCGTTCAGTTTCTTAAATTCATCAGCGCAATAGCTGACGATTTCTGTCGTTAATTTTGTCAGTTCATCCACGGAGGAAATTTGCTTGTGGAATACAGCGCGTTTAACAAGTAAATTGACCACATCAGACAGGAGGTTTAATTCATTCTGATAAATCGCGATAACAGATTCAGTTATGTCGCGTTTTTCTTTATCAAGACAAAGTTGAATAAGAGATAAATCACCATTTTCCATAACGGCGATTTTTAAGGCGTTATTCAGTAATACAACTGAATGAGAACAGGACATCAAAGCACCTCCCCGCGAGACAATCCGATATTGTGAAATTTTTCCGACTCCTGACTGAGCAGCTCGACTATCTCCACGCGGGATAACTCCGCCTTTGTGATATGGCGAATCATGGCGTCAAGATGAGAAGAAAAGCGCGTCGCAGCGTCGGCCTGTGCTTCGGTTCTGGCCTGTTGCAGCAGTAATGCGTATTTACCGCACTGATTTTCAGAAACTGTATGCATGACTTTCTCCAGGCAAAAAGAAGCCCCGCACGATTAAGTGCGTTAAAAACTCTGGTTAATTATTTAATGCAGATATTGCTCTGGTTTTACCGACGTCAGAATTGTCGGTGCATACTCAAACAGACTGAATAATTCACGTAATGCACGGAATAAAGCATCACGCCAGTAACATGATTCTTCATTAATTCGCCAGTACGGCTGGTTGAATTCTTTTTCTGTCAGTCGTGCGTGCATAAATAAAGTACGTCGCTGGCTGACTGTTAAAAAACTAATATATGCATACTCACTTGCACCGACCTGACGGCGTTTTGAGAATGCCCCACGCAATTCATCAATTGCACAAACCAGCCGTTCACGTTCGACGTCGTTCATTTCTTCAAAACGCATCGTTGCGTGACGCTGTTTTAACTGTGCATGAAAGCAAACCGTTAGCCGTTCGCGCTCCATCATCTGATTATAATAATCACATGTATCCTGCCAGCGAGGGACGGCAAGATGCTTGCCAATTATCCGGCGCATAGCTGCTGGCTGTTTTTCAACGAGATTGAGCGTCATCACTGTCATTTCCATACCCTCCGGCTTTTCAGAAAGGTCAGAGCCTTTTTTAACGGACTCTGTTTTTTGGTGCGGATAATGATTCCCTTACGCCCCTTACCGTGGGTGATGGTGAAGTCAATCGCCCTGGGGCTTTCGTTACGCAGTAACTGAGCAATACAACGAGGCTCATTCATACGGTTCTCCTTAACGTGGTTCACCGAGACCTAACCACATCAACCAGCCGTCACGAATCTCTTTAGGGCGGCTTTCATAAGCCAGTTTTAGTCCGTTATTCCATGCCGGAAGGTATACCCAATATTCACCTGCACGACCTGAAGCTGATTGTGGATCGGTCATATCAATTACAGGCAGCTTTCCTTTATCGATCATCCGACGAACCGCTCCTGTCGATTTTCCTATTAGTTTTGCGAACTCCTGATAAGGAATCGCATCAGTCATGAGTGTTACTTGCTTGCTCATGTCGTCCTCTAGCCCTCATGAATTGCGTTTAATGTCTTATAATGCCTTTTAGTGCCCACATCCAAGCACTAAACAATCTACATCTAAACTAAATACTATTGAGATCTAAACACCATGTCAAACACGATAAGCGAGAAGATAGTCTTAATGCGAAAATCAGAGTATTTGAGCAGACAACAACTTGCTGATTTAACAGGGGTTCCGTATGGCACGCTGAGTTACTATGAAAGTGGTCGTTCAACACCTCCAACAGATGTCATGATGAACATCCTGCAGACCCCACAATTCACCAAATACACTTTATGGTTCATGACCAATCAGATCGCTCCTGAGTCCGGGCAAATTGCGCCCGCTCTCGCACACTTTGGGCAAAACGAAACAACGTCGCCCCACTCCGGTCAAAAGACTGGTTAACAATTCATCGTGAATATATTCATCACAAGTGCCTACTATTGGTGGCTAAATTTCAGCCACCACGAAAAAAGCGATTAGTAGTCGCAAAAAAACACACCACTCGGAGGGTTTTCTGATGGCAATCAAAAAACTCGATGATGGTCGATATGAAGTGGACATCCGCCCTACTGGACGTAATGGAAAACGCATCCGTAGGAAGTTTGATAAGAAAAGCGAAGCTGTCGCTTTCGAGAAATACACGTTGTACAACCACCACAATAAAGAATGGCTATCAAAACCAACAGACAAGCGACGTCTGTCGGAGCTGACACAGATCTGGTGGGATTTAAAGGGTAAACACGAAGAGCATGGGAAATCTAATCTTGGAAAAATTGAAATCTTCACAAAAATAACGAATGACCCATGCGCATTTCAAATCACGAAATCCCTTATCAGCCAGTACTGCGCCACCCGAAGAAGTCAGGGTATTAAACCTTCGAGTATCAATCGTGATTTAACATGTATTAGCGGCATGTTTACAGCCCTGATTGAAGCGGAGTTATTCTTTGGTGAGCACCCTATCAGAGGGACAAAGAGGCTTAAGGAGGAAAAACCAGAAACAGGCTATCTCACACAGGAAGAAATTGCCTTACTGCTTGCAGCACTTGACGGCGACAATAAAAAGATTGCGATTCTTTGCCTGAGTACAGGAGCGCGTTGGGGAGAAGCAGCTCGTTTGAAAGCAGAAAATATCATCCATAACCGCGTCACGTTTGTTAAAACGAAAACAAACAAACCACGCACCGTCCCGATCTCAGAGGCTGTTGCCAAAATGATCGCGGATAACAAACGAGGTTTTTTATTCCCTGATGCTGATTACCCTCGCTTCAGACGAACAATGAAAGCAATAAAACCGGATTTGCCAATGGGGCAAGCCACACATGCACTAAGGCACAGCTTTGCCACTCATTTCATGATTAATGGAGGAAGTATTATCACGCTACAACGGATACTAGGTCACACGCGGATTGAGCAAACTATGGTTTACGCTCATTTTGCGCCAGAGTACCTTCAGGACGCCATTTCTCTTAATCCGCTAAGAGGTGGTACTGAGGCCGAGAGTGTCCACACAGTGTCCACAATAGAGTAACGTTTAAGGGCTTTCAGTGGTAATTTATGCCGCTCAAACCCGCATTGTACCGTTGAAAGCCCCTACTGGTGACACCCTAAATCTCCCTTACACGGGCTTATTTTTTATGCATAAGCCCTATCCCTGGTCACCGTCTTCCATTGACCACATCGATAGAATCTCCCTTCATAGCACGATGCCTTTCACGTAACGGCATCGTGCTCGCACAGGTTCCGGCTAAGCACAACCAGAACGCGCATGTTTGACGCTTACCAAAAAATATTCTCACTCTCCACATTTGAATGTCAGACGAGCGACGCCATGTAATCCTGCACCTTCTGTCTTCAGGTCAACTATCTGCATTTTTTTGCCCTGAGTAACACAGAAATGGGCTGCATCATTTTTTACTATATTTTCTGCACCAGATATTCTGCCCCTGGCTAAAGAAGCTTCGGCTTCGGTGTAGTATTGGTTATCGAGTTTACGCTGAATATTACTTTTATATGCAAGACCAAATTTACCGATACTTGTCTCATCATTATGCACAGCACAACCAGACACAATAAAAATACTAATTAATGATATAGCAGCTATCTTTTTCATCTCACCTTCCCCCATTAAATACCAACGACACTCTCTAGTGTTTAAATATAATAATGGCATGATTATTATAATTGAATAGGATTATAATAAATGTTCTGTACAACATTTCCTACATAAGTAGGAATTACGGACATTGAGGCCCTTCAGGGTAACTCCATGGGGGCTTTAATATATTATATTGAAGATGCCACTGTTTAGTTGAATATTAGGTATATGCTCTTTTTTGAAATTTATCGGTGGCAGCCGTTAGTATTCGCTGTCCCCATTGCAAGCTCCTGGTGGTAACCACTGAATCCTCCATACTTGAACTGACTTTTTATCCTCCGACTTTCATCCTGTTCTGACTCCACCTTTTGTTTTCTGCTCTACACTATCTACAGACCAATCATAAAGGCACATACGATCATGGCAGAATTTCCCGCCAGCTTACTGATTCTTAATGGCAAAAGTACTGACAATCTACCCTTGCGCGAAGCAATTATGCTGTTGCGTGAGGAAGGAATGACGATCCATGTGCGGGTCACCTGGGAGAAAGGCGATGCCGCACGATATGTAGAGGAGGCCCGGAAGTTGGGCGTCGCAACGGTGATTGCCGGTGGTGGCGATGGCACCATTAATGAAGTTTCTACGGCGTTGATTCAGTGTGAGGGGGATGACATACCCGCGCTGGGAATTTTGCCATTAGGAACCGCCAATGATTTTGCCACCAGTGTAGGGATTCCTGAGGCACTGGATAAGGCGCTGAAACTGGCAATTGCCGGTAACGCCATTGCGATAGATATGGCGCAGGTCAACAAACAAACCTGTTTTATTAATATGGCGACAGGCGGATTTGGGACGCGTATTACCACAGAAACGCCGGAAAAATTAAAAGCCGCGCTGGGTGGCGTCTCTTACATCATTCATGGCTTAATGCGCATGGATACTCTGCAACCGGACCGTTGTGAAATCCGCGGTGAAAACTTTCACTGGCAAGGTGACGCCCTGGTCATTGGTATTGGTAACGGGCGTCAGGCCGGTGGCGGTCAGCAATTGTGTCCGAACGCGTTAATTAACGATGGCTTGCTGCAACTGCGCATTTTTACCGGCGATGAAATTCTTCCGGCTCTCGTATCAACCTTAAAATCTGACGAAGATAACCCGAATATTATCGAAGGCGCTTCGTCGTGGTTTGATATACAAGCCCCACACGAAATCACTTTTAATCTTGATGGCGAACCGTTGAGCGGACAAAACTTTCATATTGAAATACTTCCGGCGGCGTTGCGTTGTCGATTACCACCAGATTGTCCATTATTGCGTTAATCAAACTATTCTCTCTTGAACCAGGGAGAATCCGAAATGCCGGATGCGGTGTAAATACCTTATCCGGCATACAGAACAATACTACACCGTAATTAATTTTACCCGTGTCTTCTGCAATGCCAGTTTATCCACCTCTGATACAGCATCATCGGTAATAATAATGTCAATTTTTTCGATTGGCAGTACCTGATTAAAACCGCGACGGTTAAATTTCGATGAATCGAGAACGGCAATCACTTTATTAGCGGCGGTGACCATCGCACCGCTAATCGAATAACCTTCATTAAAGGTCGTAATACCATTAACCGCATCAATACCATCAGCACCGACAAACATTAAATCGGCATTAATATCCTGCAGGGAACGTTCAGCAATAGATCCATGCATAGATCGCGTTTTATGGCGGACCGTGCCACCGCAGACGACCAGAGTAATGTCTTTATTTTCGGAAAGGGCAAACGCAGCCGGGAGACTGTTGGTAATCACCGTGATATTTTTAGCGGTCATTAATCCTTCGGCGATAAGCATTGTGGTACTTCCGCTGTCGAGAATAACGGTCATCCCTTCATGGATCATTTTGACTGCCGCCTGCGCTATTCTGTTTTTGGGCGCGCTGGCGAGCTGAAATCGCTCTTTAAACCCGACTTCCTGGGTCTCGGTTTCACTATTACCGGACATTATTTTCGCCGCACCGCCATGAAAGCGCGTAACCACGCCTTTTTGTTCGAGAAAGCGCAAATCGGCACGGATTGTCGCTTCCGAGGCAGCAAATACTCCCGCCAGATCCTGAACAAGCACGGTTCCCTGTTCATTCACTAATTGGATGATCTTATTCCTTCGCTCGAATGAATTCATCGTCATTTACCCATATTCAATTGTGGCTAGTGTAAACGAAGGGGGACCATTGGTGAATGATCTGTTTTGCACAATACCGGGCCAGCATCACGCTGGCCCGCGGTTTCATGGAATGAGCAACACTTTGCCCGGCATGGCATTACGAGCGATGTCACGCACCGCCTGGGTGAAGCTTTCAAAGCTTCCACGGTGATCGATTAATGGCTCCAGGCTTAACTTACGTTCTGTCAGCAACCGGCTCGCCGTTTCCCACTCCTGCCCCGGCCAAGGGCTGGAATAGTTCATCCAACTGCCGATAACCGTCAGCTCTTTACGCAATATTTTGCCAAACGTTGCCGATGTTAAATGCAGATCCTGATGCAACGTGCCCACCAGCGCCAGTTGGGCATGAGGACCGGCAATCTCTACCGCCAGTTCGACAGTTTGCGGTACGCCAGCCGTCTCGAGGATAAGCTGATTAAAACGCAGTTCGCGTAAAACGCTCTGCATTTGCGGCGCGCTCATTTCGCTACTGTTAAATGTTTGCATCGCACCGAAAGATTTTGCCAGTGCCAGTTTTTCTGAGCTAATGTCGATAGCCGTCACACTCTTTGCTCCCAGCGCGACAGCGCACTGAATAGCCAGCAGGCCAATGGTTCCGGCACCAATAATAATAACGTTTTTATTCTCACAACCTTGCGCTAAATGAAAAGCATGCAGACCAACGGTAATCGGCTCAATAAAAGCCCCATCCTCAATAGGCATATCCGTGGGTAGAGCAAAGACATTTTTTCGCTTAACGACAATATATTCAGCAAATCCACCATCACGCCGCGAGCCAATAAAATCATATTTTGCGCACTGGGAATAAAACCCTTTCAGACACTCTGGACAAGTAAAACAGGGTAATAACGGCACACAGGCAACCGCATCGCCAGGGTGTAAATCATCAACACCGGATCCCACCGCATCAATATAGCCGCTAAATTCATGGCCTAACGTTATTGGATAATAATGTGCACCATTTTTAAATATCCTGGGTAAATCGGAACCACATAAGCCCGAGCTGGCAATTTTTACCCGCACCTCATCCTGATGTTTAATTTCAGGAATGACGCTTTCTGCAACGCGCACGATACCATCAGTATCATTCACCACTGATTTCATAAAAACTCCTGATTGTTAAGGGGGATAACCTCCCCCTCAGGTAAAAATTATTCTGCGAGAACGACTTTCTCTTGTTTAATAAAGCCACGCGCTCTACGCCAGGTCATGAAAATACCGGTCAGATAAATTGCACCGATAATAATGAAACCGGGAATATTTTGCGGGGAGAAAACCTGAATCAGTAACCAGGTAATGGGAGAACCGCCCTGATCCATTGAAGCCACCATACCCCCGGCTTTTAACGCCCCAGCATTAGCCGCCAGTTGGGTGTGCAAACCAATAGTTTGCGTCGCGATCCACAGGGTGATGCTCATAATGATGACACCCGAGATTAAGGTGCGGAACAGATTTCCACGATGCACGGCGACCGCCATCGCCACGAAGAAGCCGATGGTGGCAAGATCGCCAAACGGCAGCACCTGATTACCCGGCACACAAACAGCAATTAAAATGGTGAGTGGGATAAAAATCAGGCTTGCCGATACCACCGCCGTATGTCCCAGCAGCAACGCCGGATCAAGGCCAATCAGGAACTCCTGACCGCCGAACTTCGCCTGTAAACGACTACGAGCCTGCTTAGCGATGGGCGTTAAACCATCCATGATGGGTTTAATCACCCGTGGCATTAGCAGCATCACTGCCGCCGTTTTTACCGCCAGCTGCAATACACCTTTGACATCGTAACCCGCGAGGATGCCGATAATCAGCCCCATCACAAAACCCACGGTGACAGGCTCGCCAAATGGACCAAATTTGCGCTGAATATCGTCGGCGCTAAATTTAATTCGGTTAACGCCTGGGATTTTCTCGATGATAGCATCGACCAGCACCGCAATCGGCCCCATATACGCCGACGTACCGTGCGGAATAGCAATACCTTCCAGCTCAAAGAAATTTCGGGTATCGCGGGCAAACCAGTCGCCGAGCTTATAAACAAACGCCGCGTGAATTACCACACCTGCCATCCCTATCATCCATGAACCGGTTGCCAGGTGCAGCAACGCGCCGGTGAAGGTCATATGCCAGATATTCCAGATATCAACATTTACCACCCGCGTCATACGGGTCAGTAACATCGCCACGTTAACCAATATCGCAATCGGAATCGCCACCAGCGCAATTTGCGACGCCCAGGTCATTGGTGAAGAGCCCGGCCAGCCGACATCGACCACATGCAGATTCAGGTCGAAATTTTCCGCCATCGCTTTCGCCGCCGGACCAATGGAATCCAGCATTAAGCCAATCACAAGGCCAATGCCAACAAAGCCAATCCCGATATGCAGACCCGCTTTAAAGCAATCGCCTGCCTTCATGCCTAATATTTTAGAAAAAATAATGATGACAACCGGCAGCATCACTGTAGGGCCGAGGTCGAGAATATAACGCATGACTTCTGAAAACATAGGTCACCCCTGTAAGATAGTCAGAATTTTATTTTGTAATGCTTCGATACCGACACCAGAAACAAAAGGCATGCCGTGAACTAACGGAATATCGCCAAAACTGCGATCCACCCTGGCAGTGGTACATATCAAATGCACACCATCCATATAGGTTTCTATTTCATTAACCCGACACTGGATTAATTCAACAGGAATATTATGACTCTGACACAACTCTTTAATTTCTTCCGCCGCCATCGTAGAGGTCGCAACCGCGCCTCCGCAAGCGACAATAATCTTGCGTTTCATAAATAGTCCTTTTTATTGTTACAGAGGGATTTATTCGTCTGAATCTAAAACATACTTTGTGAAGTATTCCTTTAACTGGGTTTCAGGAAGAGTGATTAGTGTCTCGACGATATCGGGCTGTTGTAACTTGCCAAATAAACAGCGTAAAAGTTTCAATTGCTGCTGCGGATTTTCCACAATCAACGCAATAACCAACGACACCTCCACGTCGTTATCATCATCCGCTTGCTGAAAATGAACTTTATTTGTTGGCCTTAACAGATAAATGGCTGACGACTTAGCATGAATCGCCTCACAATGCGGTATAGCAATGGCGTGCTGCTCAAGCATTATCCCGGTAGGGAATTCTGCTTCTCTGGCAATTAATGCCTGTGGCCAGGTATCATAAACCACACCTTTCGCGAGCATCTCATTACCGATATGGGTTAAAACTTCGCTACGATCGACAAAAGAAATTCCGCTACGAACAAACAGGTTAGTCATATACCGTCCTTATTCCGCACAGCCGTAGCGATAGGCGCGCAAAACATCATAAATTTTATCCATAATCAGCTGATGCGGTATTGCTGATAATTCCCCGGACTGAATGCGTTCAAATTGTTTGGGAAGATACTGACTAATCATGCCCAGTGGGATGTCCACGCCTTCAAGATTCACCATCATCGTTTCGACGCTATTTTTAATCCGACTATGCGGCCAGTAATAACGAATACGATCCGACAGGCTGTAACGAATATCCAGTAATGAATCGTTAAAACCCGTACGATAATATTTTTTCCAGTATTGCGGTTCGTCGAGCATCACTTCTTCAATTACCGCCAGGCAACCGCTGCGATTTTCAGGGGCGATAAGTTCCTGCTCAATTTGTGCCAGTGCAAATATCGCCTCGCGTAAAGCAAAGGTTAATGCGGGACCGACTTTCAATATTGCAAAGTGATCGCGGACTAATTCCCAATAAGCCGTCCGGGTCTGGTAATCGGTAGAATGTGCTTCATAAACCATTCGGGTGTTTTCTATCCATTGCGCCAGCGGCTGCGCTTCCTGCGGCTGATAATGGATAATATTGCTGTGATCAAATTCCACGCCCGGCTGCACCACGATGGCAATCACGCGTGTTAACGCCTCTGTCAGCCCACGGGCAATAAAGGCCTTTTGATGCGTACGTAAAGTATTGGCGGTATCTTCAACATGGGTGATGTGTACTGACTGAATGGCGCTGGCCTCACCGCCCGGAACCGGAACTTCGGTGCCAATGACATAGCTCAGTTGCTCACGCTGGCAATCTGTCGCCACACTTTCCGCAGCAAAGCAAAGCACAGCAGCTCGTTCCGCAACCGTTTCTGGTGCTAACGGTATGGGATCCCCCGCGCAGGACATTGACGCATCAAGATGAATTTTACTGAAGCCAGCACGAACATATGCTTTTACCAGCTCGACGGATTTTTCCATCGCCGCATCCGCATTTTCTTGCTGCCAGCAGTTTGGCCCCAGATGATCGCCGCCGAGAATAATGCGTTCGCGTGCAAACCCAACTTTATCGGCAATCGTAAAAACAAATTCGCGAAAGTCTGCCGGTGTCATTCCGGTATAACCGCCAAATTGATTGACCTGGTTTGACGTTGCTTCAATCAGCACTTTGCGCGTGCTGTTGCGATCAAATGCCAGCGCCGCTTCGATAACCAACGGATGGGCAGAACAGACTGAACATATGCCGATATGTTCACCAGCTTTATGCCGGGCAATTAACGTTTTCATGTTTTTTCCTTATTAAATGGCAGGTGCGTTATGCCCTGCCCTCGCAGCCACAATCGGCAATCACTTTGCTCACCACATCGCGCATTGCGGATTTAGCCGACTGCAAATAATCCCGGGGATCGGTCGCTTCAGGGTGCTCGGTCAGGTAATTTTTTAACGCCTGCGAGAAGGCATTTTTCAGCTCCGTTGCAACGTTGATTTTGCATATCCCCAGTTTGATGGTTTGCTGAATATCCTTAGTCGATAACCCTGACGCGCCATGCAGCACCAGCGGTAAGTTCACCCACTGGCGAATGTTCTCCAGTCGAGAAAAATCAAGCGCCGGTGCGCTGGCATACATCCCATGAGCCGTGCCGATGGCGACCGCCAGGGAATCAATTCCGGTTGCCTCGGCAAATTCACGCGCCTGAGCGGGGTTGGTATAAAAAGCATCGGCTTCATTGACTTGCACATCATCTTCCTGGCCGCCAAGTTGCCCCAGCTCCGCTTCGACGCTGACATCAAAGCGATGGCAAAAATCCACCACCTCTTTGACCCGTGAAATATTTTGCGCAAAAGGCAAATGCGAGGCGTCAATCATGACTGAGCGCACGCCAGAACGAACCTTCTGAGCGATATCGTCAAATTTCGTGTGATGGTCGAGATGAATTGCCAGTGGATGGTGATATTGCTTCGCCATCGCGCTGACCAGCGCCAACAGATTTTCTGTACCAGCATGAGTAAATGTGCCAGGCGTTCCGGCGATGATGACCGGTGCATGCAGGTTGGCAGCGGTTTCCACCACCACTTGCATCGTTTCGAGATTGTGAATATTGAATGCCGGAACCGCATAACCGCCGCGCTGTGCGTTGTTCAGCATCTGCTTTGTCGATACCACGTACATTTTCATATCCTGTCGTTTGTTTTCGATTTCAAAATATAATGAAATGATTTGTTTTTAAATGTCGAGATAACGATCACAAAAACGACAATGTGAAAATTGTTCGAGGAGTAAAAGGCAAAAAAAAACGGCCTCCCGATAGGGAAGCCGTAGCAAAGTGCGCGTGTTTTTATGCCGGATGCGGTGTAAACATACGTGGCAGTGCTATGTAGGCATGATAAGACGCTTCCGCGTCGCATCAGGCATAGGTTGCCGGATGCAGTGTAAACGCCTTATCCGTCCTACGGGGTGGTGCTGTTCGTATGAGGCGTATCAGGCAATAGTAATTTTGCTATCGAGATAAACGTCCTGCACGGCGTTAATCAGTTTCACGCCGTCAGCCATCGATTTCTTGAACGCCTTACGTCCAAGAATCAGCCCCATTCCGCCAGCGCGTTTGTTGATAACCGCAGTACGCACTGCATCACTGAGGTCAGTTTCACCGCCTGCAGCACCGCCGGAGTTTATCAACCCAGCCCGGCCCATATAGCAGTTAGCTAACTGATAACGCACCAGATCAATCGGGTTTTCGCTGGTTAACTTGCTGTACACGCGATCGTCGGTATAACCGTAATTAATTGCTTTATAGCCGCCGTTATTTTCCGCCATTTTTTGTTTGACGATATCTGCACCGATGGTTGCCGCCAGATGGTTTGCCTGACCGGTCAGGTCGGCGGAAACATGGTAATCAACGCCATCTTTCTTAAAGGCGGAGTTACGCAAATAGGCCCACAGCACTGTCACCATACCCAGCTCGTGCGCACGTTCAAAAGCCGCAGAAATTTCTTCAATCTGGCGACGTGACTCTTCCGAGCCAAAATAGATAGTCGCACCAACCGCAACCGCGCCCATGTTGAACGCCTGCTCCACGCTGGCATACAGCGTTTGATCGTAGGTATTCGGGTAACTTAGCGTCTCGTTGTGATTAAGTTTGACGAGGAATGGAATGCGATGCGCATAACGCCGCGATACCGACGCCAGCACGCCGTAAGTTGACGCCACACAGTTACAGCCCGCTTCGATCGCCAGTTCAACAATGTTTTTCGGGTCAAAGTAGAGCGGGTTAGCAGCAAATGAAGCTCCGGCAGAGTGCTCAACGCCCTGGTCAACCGGCAGAATAGAAAGATATCCTGTGCCAGCCAGACGCCCGGTGTTGTACAACGTCTGCATATTACGTAACACCGCTGGCGGGCGATTATTGTCAATCATTACGCGGTCTACGTAGTCATGTCCGGGGAGATAAAGCTGGTCAGAAGGAATTGTCATACAACGGTGCTGTAAAAGGTTGTCGGCGTCTTTGCCAAGCAACTGCGCAATATCTGTCATTACTATGCTCCCGTAAATTCCGATTGGATATCGGCTATGGATTGTCCTGGCCCGCCTTTTGCGGGCAATCATAATCCTGGTCGTTACGGGCGAGTTTTTCCATCTTTTGGATGTTTTTTCAGCGTTTTCTGTTGGCTCGATTCATCAGAAAAAATGTTAGCGCGGTCAAGTTTTCACCGCAAAGGTATTTAAAAGGTATTATTAAGTGGTATTGTCATCGCGTACCTTACATTACCTGTCATGAAGGAATTAAAAGATGAAAACAACAGCAAAGCTGTCGTTCATGATGTTTGTTGAATGGTTTATCTGGGGCGCGTGGTTTGTGCCATTGTGGTTGTGGTTAAGTAAAAGCGGTTTTAGTGCCGGAGAAATTGGCTGGTCGTATGCCTGTACCGCCATTGCGGCGATCCTGTCGCCAATTCTGGTTGGCTCCATCACTGACCGCTTTTTCTCGGCGCAGAAAGTGCTGGCGGTATTGATGTTCGCAGGCGCGCTGCTGATGTATTTCGCTGCGCAACAGACCACTTTTGCCGGGTTCTTCCCGTTACTGCTGGCCTACTCGCTAACCTATATGCCGACCATTGCGCTGACTAACAGCATCGCTTTTGCCAACGTGCCGGATGTTGAGCGTGATTTCCCGCGCATTCGTGTGATGGGCACTATCGGCTGGATTGCCTCCGGTCTGGCATGTGGTTTCTTGCCGCAAATACTGGGGTATGCCGATATCTCACCGACTAACATCCCGCTGCTGATTACCGCCGGAAGTTCTGCTCTGCTCGGTGTGTTTGCGTTTTTCCTGCCCGACACGCCACCAAAAAGCACCGGCAAAATGGATATTAAAGTCATGCTCGGCCTGGATGCGCTGATCCTGCTGCGCGATAAAAACTTCCTCGTCTTTTTCTTCTGTTCATTCCTGTTTGCGATGCCACTGGCGTTCTATTACATCTTTGCCAACGGTTATCTGACCGAAGTCGGCATGAAAAATGCCACCGGCTGGATGACGCTCGGCCAGTTCTCTGAAATATTCTTTATGCTGGCATTACCGTTTTTCACTAAACGCTTTGGTATCAAAAAGGTATTATTGCTTGGTCTGGTCACCGCTGCGATCCGCTATGGCTTCTTTATTTACGGTAGTGCGGATGAATATTTCACCTACGCGTTACTGTTCCTCGGTATTTTGCTTCACGGCGTAAGTTACGATTTTTACTACGTTACCGCTTACATCTATGTCGATAAAAAAGCCCCCGTGCATATGCGTACCGCCGCGCAGGGGCTGATCACGCTCTGCTGCCAGGGCTTCGGCAGTTTGCTCGGCTATCGTCTTGGCGGTGTGATGATGGAAAAGATGTTCGCTTATCAGGAACCGGTAAACGGACTGACTTTCAACTGGTCCGGGATGTGGACTTTTGGCGCGGTGATGATTGCCATTATCGCCGTGCTGTTCATGATTTTTTTCCGCGAATCCGACAACGAAATTACGGCTATCAAGGTCGATGATCGCGATATTGCGTTGACACAAGGGGAAGTTAAATGAAAACAGAACGTATTCTCGGTGCTCTTTATGGGCAGGCGTTAGGGGATGCGATGGGGATGCCCTCCGAGCTTTGGCCACGCAGCCGCGTTAAAGCACACTTTGGCTGGATTGACCGTTTTCTTCCTGGACCAAAGGAGAATAACGCGGCCTGTTATTTTAACCGCGCCGAATTCACCGACGATACCTCGATGGCGCTGTGTCTGGCGGATGCGTTACTGGAACGTGAAGGCAAGATCGATCCGGATCTGATTGGGCGTAATATTCTCGACTGGGCGCTGCGTTTCGACGCCTTTAACAAAAACGTACTAGGTCCGACCTCGAAGATTGCGCTTAACGCCATTCGCGACGGTAAACCCATTGCTGAACTGGAAAACAACGGCGTGACCAACGGCGCAGCGATGCGCGTCTCGCCATTAGGTTGTTTGCTTCCGGCGCACGATGTTGATTCCTTTATTGATGATGTGGCGCTGGCGTCCAGCCCGACCCATAAATCCGATCTGGCGGTTGCAGGCGCGGTAGTCATCGCATGGGCGATTTCTCGTGCCATTGACGGAGAAAGCTGGTCAGCGATTGTAGATTCACTGCCTTCAATTGCGCGACATGCCCAGCAAAAACGCATCACTACCTTCAGCGCCTCACTGGCGGCGCGGCTGGAGATTGCGCTGAAAATTGTGCGCAATGCCGACGGCACCGAATCCGCCAGCGAACAGCTTTACCAGGTCGTTGGCGCAGGTACCAGCACTATTGAGTCCGTTCCGTGCGCCATTGCGCTGGTTGAACTGGCACAAACCGACCCGAATCGCTGCGCCGTCCTGTGCGCTAACCTTGGCGGCGACACAGACACCATCGGTGCTATGGCGACGGCAATTTGCGGCGCGTTGCATAGCGTTAACGCTATCGATCCTGCGTTAAAGGCGGAACTGGATGCGGTAAATCAGCTTGATTTCAACCGCTATGCCACAGCGCTGGCGAAATATCGTCAACAACGGGAGGCGGTATGAGCGGCGCTCGATTACACACGCTGATGCCTGAATTAACCACGCGTCAGCCGGTGATGGTCGTCGGCGCGGCGGTCATTGACGTGATCGCCGACGCTTATGCCCTCCCCTGGCGTGGGTGCGATATCGAACTGAAACAGCAGAGCGTTAACGTTGGCGGCTGCGCACTGAATATTGCCGTGGCGTTAAAGCGCCTCGGCATCGAAGCGGGTAATGCCTTGCCGCTCGGTCAGGGCGTGTGGGCGGAGATTATTCGCAACCGGATGGCAAAAGAGGGCTTAATCAGCCTGATCGATAACGCCGAAGGTGATAACGGCTGGTGTCTGGCGCTGGTTGAGCCGGATGGCGAACGCACTTTTATGTCATTCAGCGGTGTGGAAAATCAGTGGAATCGCCAGTGGCTGGCGCGATTAACCGTTGCGCCTGGCAGCCTGCTCTATTTTTCCGGTTATCAACTGGCCTCGCCCTGCGGCGAATTGTTAGTGGAATGGCTGGAAAAGCTGCAAGACGTGACGCCGTTTATCGATTTTGGCCCACGTATTGGCGATATCCCGGATGCATTACTGGCGCGGATCATGGCCTGTCGACCTTTAGTGTCGCTCAATCGTCAAGAGGCTGAGATTGCCGCCGAACGTTTTGCTTTATCCGCAGAGATAACAACACTTGGCGAGCAATGGCAGGAGAAATTTGCCGCGCCGTTGATCGTTCGTCTCGATAAAGAAGGCGCATGGTATTTCAGCAACGACGCTTCTGGCTGCATTCCGGCATTTCCAACGCAAGTTGTAGACACCATTGGGGCGGGCGACAGTCATGCAGGTGGCGTACTTGCCGGGCTGGCCTCTGGTCTGCCACTGGCGGATGCCGTATTACTGGGCAATGCAGTGGCGTCGTGGGTTGTCGGGCATCGGGGCGGTGATTGTGCGCCAACGCGCGAGGAACTACTCCTCGCACACAAAAACGTATAGATCGCTGCGACAGTGGCTAATGCTGTACTCAATAGGCCGTTGCTGTTGGTCAAGCGCCACTTGCTTGATCACCAGCACCGGTATTTTGCTATCTAACTGAATATGTGACTGAAACTCGGCATCCGGCATCCGGGCGCTAACGCGGGAACGCGTACGTTGTGGGTAAATGTGCTGGCTGCGGAAATAGTCATAAAGTGAAATCCCGATGGCATCAACATCATGAATTAAATGCGCCGGAACCCACGATTCCTCAATCGATACCGCTTCTTCATCGACATAGCGAATACGCTTAAGCAAAAAGACATCACTTCCTGCTTCGACCGCCAGCTGCTGCGCGACTTCTTCGGGACATTTCACGACACGCTTGTTAACCCATAGCGTATCGGGCTTTTTCCCGCGCAATACCACCTGCTGAGAAAAACCTCGCGCTTCTTTCAACGAGTATTCGAAGATGTTGTTGATCTGCGTGCCGTAACCGCGCGAACGCGTCACCACACCCTCTTCTTCCAGCGCCTGCATCGCCTTGCGCACCGTAATGCGCGAAACGCCGGTTAACTGACTTAAATCACGCTCACCGGGCAAAATATTGCCATGCTCCAGCACCCCGCTGCGCACGGCATTTTTTACCGTTTCGGCAAACTTAATATAAAGCGGCGTGTTATCCGCCGCTAAAATACGCTCGTTCAGTTGGGCAATCAGCTGGGTATGCGCTTGTTCCATTTGTCTTTTTCCTGCCGGGGAGTCTGGTGGGAGTATATCACTGCTTCTTATTTAAGGCGTTTCTTTAATCCCATCAACGAATGCCTGCAACTCCTCCACCGTGCCATTAAATACATTAAAATCCACCGGACCATTGATGCCATCTACCTGTCCACGGTCGGAATGCTGCCAGAAGCGCCAGGCCATGCCGTCATTGTCCGGACGACGTTGATAATAGTGAGCCACCCACCACGGATATTCATTGAAATAGCCCGCCAGATTCGTGTGATAAAAAACGGCTCCTGAGTAAATAATCGGCTTTTTTCCCGTACTTTTTTCGACCATTTTTAGCCACTGACTTACTCGTTTGCGTAATTCTTTTGCCGATAATTTTCCCCGTTCTTCTACGTCCAGTACCGCAGGGAAATCGCCTTGTGAGAAATCCACCGTTTGCAGAAATAATCGTGCCTGAACCGGCGCTGCTACCGACGGGGAGAAATAATGATACGCCCCGCGCAGCAGGCCATTTTCGCGGCTTAGTTGCCAGTTACGCGAAAAATACGGGTCCACCAGCTTTTCGCCTTCCGTCGCCTTAATAAAAGCAAACTGTAAGCGGATACCGTTGTCGCGCATTTTTGCCACCCGCTGCCAGTCGATCCGCTCCTGCCAGCGAGAAACATCTATTCCGTGAATGGTGTAACTGGCAGGAATGCGAATAGCGAAAGATTTAACCGGGCGATAACCGTAGAAATGGATGTAGTCTGTAATCTGAACTGCTGTCGAATAGAAAAAATTCACCGTCTGACGCGGATAAATTGCAACGATGGAAATTAGCCCAAGAGCGCATAATAGAGAGGTGAGTTTTTTTCGACTGGTAATTCTTAGCTGCATTGGTTTCATCCCTGAATGTCAGTGCCAAAGGCTGACAATAACCAAAGCAGCTATAGTACGGTGCTCACCACCAGGCGTGGAAGTGGTGAACCGGACCAATACCGTGACCAACTTCCAGCGTGTCGGCCTGGGCTAATGCTGATGAAAGCCAGCTTTTTGCCTCCTGTACGGTGTCAGCCCAGTTTGTATGGCGCGGGCGTAGTGCAGCCAACGCCGCAGAGATCGTACAACCAGTGCCGTGGGTGTTTTTGGTCATAATGCGCGGTGCGGTAAACCGTTGTTCACCCTCGCGGGTAAACAGCCAGTCCGGGCTTTGCTCATCATCCAGATGACCACCTTTCATTAGCACTGCGCCACAGCCCATCGCCAACAGCGATCGCCCTTGTTCCAGCATTTCCTGTTCGGTGCGCGCGTGTGGCGCGTCGAGCAAGGCGGCAGCTTCGGGCAAGTTTGGCGTTATTAATGAAACCTGTGGCAATAATCGACTGCGCAGCGTAGCAACCGCCGAAGGTGAAAGCAGCGGGTCGCCGCTTTTTGCCAGCATAACGGTGTCGAGTACCACGTTTTGGATCTGATAACGTTGCAACCGTTCTGCCACCGCTTCAACAATATCGGTTTCCGCCAACATACCGATTTTAGTGGTGTCGATTCGCACATCGCTGAACACCGAATCGAGCTGGGCGGCGACAAAATCAGGCTCAATGCGATACACCGACTGTACGCCACGGGTATTTTGCGCCACCAGTGCAGTAATAACTGAGCAACCATAAGCGCCAAGTGCCGAGAAGGTTTTAAGATCGGCCTGAATCCCCGCACCACCACTCGGATCAGTACCGGCAATCGTCAGAGCGTTAATTCGTTTCATGCCTGCACCTCCTGCGTCAATTGCCAGAGCGCATCAAGGAAATGTGGAACAAAACTGCCAGGCCCCTCGCTTCTGGCGACTGCGCGCTCTCCGGCTTGTTTCATCCAGTGACAGGCAGATGCGACATTTTCCAGCATATCGCCTGGTAACGCACAGCAGGCAGCGACAACCGCCGATAATGCACAGCCAGTTCCTACCACTTTGGTCATTAACGGATCGCCACCGTGAATACCAATGATACGATGTCCATCGGTAACATAATCCATCTCGCCAGTGACCACGACGATTGCGCCAGTTTCCCGTGCCAGTGTTTGTGCAGCGGGTATCGCGTTAGCTGCGGCGTCAGTGGTATCCACTCCCCGTCCACCATTAGCAATGCCAGCTAATGCCATGATTTCCGAAGCATTACCACGTATGGCGGTTGGCTTATGAGACAGAAGTTCCAGACAAAAACGGCGGCGATAATCGAGTGCACCAACCGCTACTGGATCAAGCGTCCAGGGTGTTTGAGAGCTTTTTGCTTGCTCAACGGCGGCACACATCGACTGTGCGCGTAGCTGCGTCAGCGTGCCAACGTTAATCAGCAACGCACTGGCAATAGCCGCAAACTGACTGGCCTCTTCGGTTTCGATAACCATCGCTGGCGATGCACCGAGCGCCAGCAAGGTATTGGCAGTAAAGGTTTGCACCACATCGTTGGTCATGCAGTGCACAAGAGGGGAATGTTGGTGAAAAAGGTGTAACGCGTGCGCAGATTGCGCTGAACTCAGCAGGTCGACTTGCATAGTTTGCTCCTGCCATAACGTGAAGAAGCAATGACCTGGTGGTCCGTGACTTCCCTACGCTGGCATTATCCAGATCAGGTGATACGGGTATTTCTCAGCCTTCACGCAGAAGGGCACCCCGAGTCGTTTGGTTGCGATGATAAATCGCAGAGGAGGATGGTAATGTCCAGCGCACGCGTTGTAAACGAGGAAAAACGGCAGTTTTACAATCGCGTTAATAAATTATTTGATATATGAATCCAGCACCTTCAGAACGACATCCAGATCTTCTTCACGTTTTAGCTCATCCCCCTGGTGAACGATGTGTTCCGTCAGATGACCTTTAATCACTTCCCGCATCAGACCGTTTACCGCGCCACGGATAGCAGCAATCTGTTGTAAAACTGCAGCGCATTCGTGCGGCTCGTCGAGCATTTTCTTGAGCGCCACGACCTGGCCCTGAATCTTACTGGCACGCGCTTTCAGTTTCTGTTTATCACGGATTGTATGAGACATGGCAACACCTGGTTAACAAGAATATGAAAAATCATAGCACTATTAATCTACTGGGGGGTAGTATCAGGTACTGGGGGGGAGTAGAATCAGATTGCCGAATTAATACTAAGAATTATTATCATGACCGAATTTACAACTCTTCTTCAGCAAGGAAACGCCTGGTTCTTCATCCCCAGCGCCATCTTACTTGGTGCGCTTCATGGCCTGGAACCAGGGCACTCAAAAACGATGATGGCGGCGTTTATCATCGCCATCAAAGGCACCATTAAACAAGCGGTGATGCTCGGACTGGCAGCAACTATTTCGCATACCGCAGTGGTCTGGTTAATTGCCTTTGGCGGGATGGTGATCAGCAAGCGCTTTACTGCTCAATCAGCAGAACCGTGGCTCCAGCTGATTTCCGCAGTGATCATTATTGGCACCGCGTTCTGGATGTTCTGGCGTACCTGGCGCGGCGAACGCAACTGGCTGGAGAATATGCACGAGTATGATCATGAACATCATCACCACGATCACGAAGATCACCACGACCATGGACATCATCACCATCACGAACATGGCGAGTATCAGGATGCCCATGCACGAGCCCATGCCAATGACATTAAACGACGCTTTGATGGTAGAGAGGTCACCAACTGGCAAATTTTGTTATTTGGCTTAACCGGTGGCCTTATCCCCTGCCCGGCAGCAATTACCGTGCTGTTGATATGCATTCAGTTGAAAGCCCTGACACTGGGCGCAACACTGGTCGTCAGTTTCAGCATTGGCCTGGCGTTAACGCTTATCACCGTAGGCGTTGGCGCAGCAATCAGCGTTCAGCAGGTCGCAAAACGCTGGAGCGGATTTAACACTCTCGCTAAACGCGCCCCCTATTTTTCCAGTCTGTTGATTGGCTTAGTCGGTGTGTATATGGGCGTACATGGCTTCATGGGCATAATGCGATAACTCAATCCTTTAGGCTTGCATGTTATCTTCAGCCCAGGATGATTCTTAAATCAGCTATTTCCGCTGACTCTCTGCTCGCTAAGGATGCTTTTAGGGCATCCTTTCATTTACACTTTTTACGAAATCATGGGATCACTAACAAAATATCGCTTGTCAGTTATATTGTATGGCAGGAAAGATATGCGACTGATATTACAGATCCCCAAAGTGGAGAGTTTATGACCATTAAAAATAAGATGTTGCTGGGTGCGCTTTTGCTGGTTACCAGTGCCGCCTGGGCCGCACCAGCCACCGCGGGTTCGACCAATACCTCGGGAATTTCTAAGTATGAGTTAAGCAGTTTCATTGCTGACTTTAAGCATTTCAAACCAGGCGATACCGTCCCAGAGATGTACCGCACCGATGAGTACAACATTAAGCAGTGGCAGTTACGTAACCTGCCCGCGCCTGATGCCGGGACGCACTGGACCTATATGGGTGGCGCGTACGTGTTGATCAGCGACACCGACGGTAAAATCATTAAAGCCTACGACGGTGAGATTTTTTATCATCGCTAAAAAAAGCCCCCTCATCATGAGGGGGAAATGCAGACACCTTGTTATTTTTTATTATTAGCCACTTGCTCGTCTTGCTTGTTATTAGTCGTATTTCACGTTGATTAATGCGGTTGCCTCCAGTGCGCCAGATTTAATTTTATTTGTATCGTAGACGTAGTAACTGGCAGTTATCGGAATTGAAACCGTTGTATCTGTAAGTTTTGACTTCGCCGCAACTTCCTTTAAATTTGTATATCCTTTACTGCTGTTAGTGATATTTAAAAGTGTGACTGGCGAACCATTACTTTCAAGAATAAATCCTACGCCATTATCTTCCGCACCTTTCAGTATTGTGTTGCTGTTGGTTAACAAGTCAGAACTTGATAAATACACCTGCATTTTCCGTGATGTTTGATTTTGTTGACCTAATAAATTTTTACAACGCAGAATAATATCCTCTTTTTTACTATTTATTGTTGCTTTGTTACCTGTGGCTGGTAATTGTGAAACGGGAATACTGTCTAAAGTAATTAATAAATCATCCGGTTTGCAGGTTGTGGTTATCGGGTTGTATGACAATGTCAGATTAAAGGAATAGACACCTGCATTTTGTGCCAATGCATTTCTGTAGCTATTTACACATGCATCCCATGACTTGCCACCTAATAAACACAGTAGAAATTGTACTGCGGCACTCCCGCGTGTCGATGATGAAGCACTGGATAATGTCGCAACACCATTAATCATCACTGAACCGCCGCCCCCCGCAGAAACATTCACTTTTGCATTACTGGCCGCAGGTGTCACCGTAACTGAATAACCACTGGTGAAACTGGTCTGATTATTTGACAACGTGATGTTGTTTTTATTGGTCCATTCAAAATGTAAATTTAATTTTATGGTATCGTTATAAAGTCCAACAATAATATCCAACGGGCTCATAGGGGTGATAGTATTTGTACTTACGCATGACGAATCATTAAAATTATGCTCATATGTCGCCATTTGTGTTTGAGTAAGTGCAAAATCCCCCTGAACAACCAAGTTGTGCTGAACAGATAACTCACTATAACATGCCGCATAGCTCACAGGCATAACCATCATCATTAATATAAATAGCATTATGCGAATTTCCATAGAACCACCTGACTATTACTGGCAAATATAATTTCTACTTTCATCAATCTCTTTACCGAAGGTGATTGTGCATGAAAGTCCTTGTTGCTTATCAATTGCCACATTAACCGATGGCGGTACTTCATTGGTGCGAATAAATAACTGGCTTCCCTGGCCGACAACGCCAATATTATGACCATGGATATCATTGACTTCATAACCAAACATTAATGGTTGACCATCCGCTCTTAACGCTTTAATAAACCAGGGCTTGCGCTGATCGGTATCAAAATTAACCAGTACAACCGCGCCGCGATAAGGGGCGGCAATTTTCCGGTTGCCACGTAATTCTGCTTCGCTATCGCTTTGCGACACATCCAGCATCAGGTGATTTTCCCGATAAGGTGTCATTCCGTCGTATACCACCACTCCATTACGGTTTGTTGTGCGATATTTTTGCCCATTGACATAAGCATCTTTAATTCCTGGCGCATTCATCACAGCAAACGTTTCGGAAAGACGGTTCGCCAGATTAACGCCCCCCGACCAGGCGACAATGCCCCCTGAAACACTGGCTCCAGCCTGTCGATAAGTACTCGACTGACTATAACTGCCATTCACTGTTGCCACCGGCGCGTTCCAGGTTAAATTCGCTCCAGCTGTCGTTTCATTTCCCTGATGTTGATGACTCAGGTTGACACCATAATTGAACTGATCCCGACTCCCTACTGTTCCTGATAATCCCGTATTATTTGAGGCAAAACCCTGATCATCAAACGTCGTTGAGTTAGACATATATATTTGCCGACGAGGCGTCGAAACGTCATCACCCCAATCAAAGGGAATCGATATAAAAATATTAAAACGTTTCTCTTCATGATGATTCTCGTCATACGCCTGGCTTGCCGCGAGGGTATAGCTTATCCGTCGCAGGTTGTTGGAATAACTCAACTGATAATCCTTACTGCTGCCGCTACGCCCCCAGTAATCTCGCCATAACGTACTTAATGACACAGACCCCCAACCTTCTGGCAATGACTGGCTCATATTGGCAGAAAAGCTATTTTTACGGCCAAAATCGTTCTGGTAATAATCGGCAATGTCATAGATATCGTTTTCATCACGGCGATAATTATCTTTATTGTTTGCCCAAACGTGATCGTTAAATGTCCGGTAATCACGCGACGAATAACGCCAGGCCGCCAGACCAAAACGCGTCGACGTTTGGCTCACAAATTTGTTGTAGGCAATTTGATAACTTTGCCCGTCAAACACATCGCCGTTGTCTTGTTTACTATGCGACTTCGTGGCATCGACGGAAATGGCACCAATGCGTGTATTCCAGCCAGTCCCCAAAGTAAACGCGTAATAATTATTCGCGACCATCGAGCCACCATACAGCGTCAATAAATTATTAAAACCATACTGATAACCCGCCTGGACAAAATCACTTTGTTTGCTCGCCCCTTCAATATGGCTACGCCCCGCCGCAAAATCATATTTCGATACGCCGGGTTGCAGCATATTTGGCACTGCTGCATAAGGCACCAGATAGGTGGTTACCGAGCCGTCCGCCTCTTTCACGCTGACATCAAGATCTGCTCCACCACCGGCCAACTGCAAATCTGTAATCGCGAACGGGCCAGGAGGAACCTCTTTCTGATAAACCACAAAACCGTTCTGTTCAATAGTTACCAGCGCATTACTCTGAGCAATCCCCTGCACCCGTGGCGTAAAATTTTGTTTCGAGTTAGGCAACATCTGCATATCACGAAACAACCGCACACCGCTGAAGCGAACAGAATCAAAAATATCGCTTGATGTGTACATATCACCCACGCGAAGCGTGCCGAGAAGTTGGGCAAATCCACGTTCCAGATACAGGGTATTGCTTTTCCACACCCCTGGATTGTTATTTGTTTTACTGAAACTGGCATCAGAATGCAGTTGCCACCCCAGTAAATTTAACCCGCTGTTAAAACGTACATATGTACTCTTACTATTACCCGACGCTTTATAGTCACTGTAATACTGACTCACATAATAAGAGGTATAAAACGCATTAATACCCCGCTCCCAGTTTTCCGGTGGAACATAGCCACTTTCCAGTTCTTCCACCCAGGCCTGCGGGACACTGAAATCGAGACGAAAAACCCCGATATCCCAGGTATAGCTCCCACCCTGAACAAGTTGCTCAAATGTTAAACATTGCTTACCGCTGGCGAAGTTATCGCTATTAATGCCTAACCGCTTGATAACTTCTATTGATAAACATGTTTCTTGCGGGTTGTCTTTAACAATAATCTCATATTTCCCGCGCCATTGCTTATTGACATAAATATCGATGTCATACTGCCCCGGTAAGGGTTGATTATCATCAAGACGAATATTTGCAACCTGCTGGTCTTTCATTCCACCTATCATAAAATGGGTATCAAAGGTTTCTTCAGCTGCATAAGCTTCAATGCCGAGCAATAACGCTACGATTGCTGATGCAAGTGGGGTCATTCTCAACATAGGCAGCTCCTGCAATTAAATTTTGTCACTAATATAGTTGCCGTGGTCATCGATAATGGTCAGATACCAGTTATTTGCATTATTACTTTTGACATTAACACTCTGACTTTCTAAGGGGGCAATCATTATAGTTTCATAATTGACTTTGACATTATTAGCTTTGACATCCGAAATCGTCACCCAATTAGCTGAGTCATTTTTTATCACCAATCCATTGCCACTGCGACTTACCAGTAACTTTTTAAAGGTCGCTTTATTTACCGGAGCAATACCCGCCGGCCGGTAAAACAATTTGATTCTGTTTTGCATCGCAAACTTCAGTGCATTCTTACCTTCTTGTTCTGGACTATTTGGTGGAATATCCAGAACATTCAGATAAAAAATGCTTTCTTTATTAGTGGGCAGTTTATTCGGCATAATTTTGATTTTTACTTGCTGCCCGGAATTTGCCCCTATTTTTGCCACTGGTGGCGTTAACATGAAAGGAACCTGAATTTTTTCTGGTGGTAACGACGTATCGCCATCATCAATCCACGCCTGCAGCAGCGAAGAACGGTTTCCCTGGTTCATCAACTGCACCATAACTTCTTTATTTTCTGCCGGGTAAATAATGCGCGTCCCGTAGATAACAATTCCGGCATGTGCAGGAAGGACCATAGAAAAAATGAGTAAAGATAATAATCCTTTCATCTTAATGCCTCTTAAATTAAAAAGCCGCCATGGGGATAGCGGCCATGTTTATTACCTGGAGAAACTTGCAATTTTATTTATTAATCCTGCGCCACACGCATAACCAGAGAAGATAACACATCACCTGATTGCACTGAGTTATCTGTCAGTTTCAGGTATTTTGCTTTAAACGGAATAGCATATTGACCTTCCGCTGTTTTATAACTCTCAATGTTAAAAGGTGCAGAAACATCCAGGACATCGCTGTTATCACCTAAATAGAGATAGTAACCCACGGTATCGTTGCTACTGGCTATCGCCTTATCGTTACCGGTTATTTTATCGTTGGTAATCAACGAGAGTTTTACACCAGCAACTTCTTTCGGGCAGCTAATTTTTAACATGCTGCTGGTTACACCGACTGCATCATCATAGGTAGAATATTTAGCTTTACCTTCAAAGACAGTGGTTGGTACAGTCGGCATATTAATACTTACTGAATCACCACCCGCTTCGAATTTACACGGAGATTCTGCAATATTCCCCTTAATAGTTAATGTTCCGGTATCAACGTCTGCAGCAAATACTCCAGCGCTCATAAAAAAAGAAGAAAAGACAGCGGCAGCAATAATTGAACGTTTCATAATATGTTCCTTAATAAAATTTATTTTTGGTTGTTAAGAGTCTGTATCTCTTGGAAACAAATTTCTCACATCAAAAAAGTTGCCGCAATGTAAACACATTGTTTTATTGATTTAAAACAAATTAACCATTGCAATATAAATACAACAAATATTTAAGAGTATTAACTATTTATCGCATCTATCAATTAATGTAGATTTATGTAAATGGTATTGTTGATATCAATAAAAAAGCCGAAATCATTTATATAAATGATTTCGGCTTTCTAAATGCAATTAAAATCAGGTTGCCAAATTAATCGTAGCGATTTAACACGATTCGACGTTTGCTATCGCTACCTGCAACAACCACTTCTGTCGTTACACCTTTGACGGGCGAAGAAAACAGATGACGGGTGTCAACATTATACGTTAACTGACCACAATGCTGTTGAGGTTGACCATTAACCATAGCCATACTGCATGTTGGGGGACTGATCCTGCCATTAATCGCTAATGTGGCAGTCTCTGAAGAGAATGCGGGAGAAGCCAATCCATAGGCAAGAAAAATAATTCCTGACAGCCAATACTTATTCATTGAACGTTATCCCTGTAGTAAAGGTTATGCCTGGATAGAATGAGTGCATAACAAACTATAGCTGTACATCCACTACACAGCCACGAAGGATGATAATGAAGCATTGCCTGTATGATCAATCGACTTTGTAGAGTTTCGGACGAAGGTCCGCAGAATATTCGCAGTATTAAATAAGTGTTCATTAATGCGGCAAAAACTAATACACCGCATCAATGTAACATCTCTGCGGTGTATGAAGAATAACCAGAATGGTTAATAGGCGTTAGACCGCGCGGAAGGAAATCTCGCCTGGAATGACTTCACCCTGCCAGTAGAGCTGAGCTGCAACGCGGTCAGCCAGCTGGCGGTAGATAGCGGTAAATTCGCTCTCCGGACGGCTGATAACCGTTGGCGTGCCTTTATCGAGATCCTCACGTAAGGAGATGTGTAACGGCATCTGCCCCAGCAGCTGTGTGTGGTATTTTTCAGCCAGTTTCTCAGCACCACCGGTACCGAAAATCGGTTCATGGTGACCACAGTTACTGCAAATATGCACACTCATGTTCTCGACAATACCAAGCACCGGAACCTCGACTTTCTCGAACATCACAATGCCTTTTTTCGCATCGATCAACGCGATGTCCTGCGGGGTGGTGACCACGACTGCACCAGTTACTGGAATGTTTTGCGCCAGCGTCAATTGAATGTCACCGGTGCCTGGCGGCATATCAAGCACCAGATAGTCGAGATCCGGCCACAAGGTTTCCTGCAACATCTGCATTAACGCCTTGCTCGCCATCGGTCCACGCCACACCATCGCATTGTCGTCAGTGACCAGATAACCAATTGAATTGGTTGCCAGGCCATGAGACATAATCGGTGCCATATGGGTACCGTCCGGCGAAGTTGGACGCTGATTTTCTGCGCCCAGCATGGTGGGAATTGATGGGCCGTAGATATCGGCGTCCAGAATGCCGACTTTCGCCCCTTCCGCCGCCAGTGCCAGCGCCAGGTTTACCGCCGTGGAGGATTTACCCACGCCGCCTTTACCGGAACTGACCGCAATGATGTTCTTCACACCATTAATACCCGGCTGATTCTTCACGCGTTTTAAGGTGGCGATATTGTGCGACAGTTTCCAGTCGATAGCTTTCGCCCCGGTGATACGCAGCAGTTCGGCGCTACATTGCTCTTTTAACTCTTCAAACGCGCTATGCCAGACGAATGGCATAACCAGTTCCACATGCAACGTGTCGTCCATCCAGGCGACATGGTGCAACGCTTTCAGCGTGGTGAGGTTATGCTTCAGGGTTGGGTGCTGAAAATTGGCCAGTGTCCCGGCGACCATTGCGCGCAAGGCTTCTGGTGATTTGGCCTGGGATTGTTCGTTCATCCCGACTCCTTTTTTGTATAGATAAACCATCAGCTGATAGTTTACCTGAAGAATATAGAGAAGTACTTACTTAACATTTTCCCATTTGGTACTATCTAACCCCTTTTCACTATTAAGAAGTAATGCCTACTATGACTCAAGTCGCGAAGAAAATTCTGGTGACGTGCGCACTGCCGTACGCTAACGGCTCAATCCACCTCGGCCATATGCTGGAGCACATCCAGGCTGATGTCTGGGTCCGTTACCAGCGAATGCGCGGCCACGAGGTCAACTTCATCTGCGCCGACGATGCCCACGGTACACCGATCATGCTGAAAGCTCAGCAGCTTGGTATCACCCCGGAGCAGATGATTGGCGAAATGAGTCAGGAGCATCAGACTGATTTCGCAGGCTTTAACATCAGCTATGACAACTATCACTCGACGCACAGCGAAGAGAACCGCCAGTTGTCAGAACTTATCTACTCTCGCCTGAAAGAGAACGGTTTTATTAAAAACCGCACCATCTCTCAGCTGTACGATCCGGAAAAAGGCATGTTCCTGCCGGACCGTTTTGTGAAAGGCACCTGCCCGAAATGTAAATCCCCGGATCAATACGGCGATAACTGCGAAGTCTGCGGCGCGACCTACAGCCCGACTGAATTGATCGAGCCGAAATCGGTGGTTTCTGGCGCTACGCCGGTAATGCGTGATTCTGAACACTTCTTCTTTGATCTGCCCTCTTTCAGCGAAATGTTGCAGGCATGGACCCGCAGCGGTGCGTTGCAGGAGCAGGTGGCAAATAAAATGCAGGAGTGGTTTGAATCCGGCCTGCAACAGTGGGATATCTCCCGCGACGCGCCATACTTTGGTTTTGAAATTCCGAACGCGCCGGGCAAATATTTCTACGTCTGGCTGGACGCACCGATTGGCTACATGGGTTCTTTCAAGAATCTGTGCGACAAGCGCGGCGACAGCGTAAGCTTCGATGAATACTGGAAGAAAGACTCCACCGCCGAGCTGTACCACTTCATCGGTAAAGATATTGTTTACTTCCACAGCCTGTTCTGGCCTGCCATGCTGGAAGGCAGCAACTTCCGCAAGCCGACCAACCTATTTGTTCATGGCTATGTGACGGTGAACGGCGCAAAGATGTCCAAGTCTCGCGGCACCTTTATTAAAGCCAGCACCTGGCTGAATCATTTTGACGCTGACAGCCTGCGTTACTACTACACTGCGAAACTCTCTTCGCGCATTGATGATATCGATCTCAACCTGGAGGATTTCGTTCAGCGTGTGAATGCCGATATCGTGAACAAAGTGGTTAACCTGGCCTCTCGTAATGCGGGCTTTATCAACAAGCGTTTTGACGGCGTGCTGGCAAGCGAATTGGCTGACCCGCAGTTGTACAAAACCTTCACTGATGCCGCTGAAGTGATTGGTGAAGCGTGGGAAAGCCGCGAATTTGGTAAAGCAGTGCGCGAAATCATGGCGCTGGCTGATCTGGCTAACCGCTATGTCGACGAGCAGGCTCCGTGGGTGGTGGCAAAACAGGAAGGCCGCGATGCCGACCTGCAGGCAATTTGCTCAATGGGCATAAACCTGTTCCGCGTGCTGATGACTTACCTGAAGCCGGTACTGCCGAAACTGACCGAGCGCGCAGAAGCATTCCTCAATACAGAACTGACCTGGGATGGTATCCAGCAACCGCTGCTGGGCCACAAAGTGAATCCGTTCAAAGCGCTGTATAACCGCATCGATATGAAGCAGGTTGAAGCACTGGTGGAAGCGTCTAAAGAAGAAGTGAAAGCAGCTGCCGCGCCAGTTACTGGCCCACTGGCAGATGATCCGATTCAGGAAACCATCACCTTTGACGACTTCGCAAAAGTTGACCTGCGCGTGGCGCTGATCGAAAACGCAGAGTTTGTTGAAGGTTCTGACAAACTGCTGCGCCTGACACTGGATCTCGGCGGTGAAAAACGCAATGTCTTCTCCGGTATTCGTTCTGCCTACCCGGATCCGCAGGCACTGATCGGGCGTCACACCATTATGGTGGCCAACCTGGCACCGCGTAAAATGCGCTTTGGTATCTCCGAAGGCATGGTAATGGCTGCTGGTCCTGGCGGGAAAGATATCTTCCTGTTAAGCCCGGATGCTGGTGCTAAACCAGGCCATCAGGTGAAATAATCCCCCTTTAAGGCGCTGCATCGACAGCGCCTTTTCTTTATAAATTCCTAAAGTTGTTTTCTTGCGATTTTGTCTCTCTCTAACCCGCATAAATACTGGTAGCATCTGCATTCAACTGGATAAAATTACAGGGATGCAGAATGAGACACTTTATCTATCAGGACGAAAAATCACATAAATTCTGGGCAGTTGAGCAACAGGGAAACGAGTTGCATATCAGTTGGGGAAAAGTTGGCACCAAAGGGCAAAGCCAGATAAAAAGTTTTTCAGATGCTGCGGCAGTGGCAAAAGCGGAGCTTAAGCTGATTGCGGAGAAGGTGAAGAAGGGGTATGTGGAGCAAGCGAAGGATAATTCTTTGCAACCTTCCCAAACGGTAACGGGCTCTCTCAAGGTAGCGGACTTATCCACCATTATTCAGGAACAACCCTCTTTCGTAGCAGAAACCCGTGCGCCTGACAAAAATACAGATGCTGTTTTACCGTGGCTGGCGAAAGATATTGCTGTCGTTTTTCCGCCCGAAGTTGTACACACCACGTTAAGTCATCGCCGCTTTCCCGGAGTTCCTGTTCAGCAAGCAGACAAATTGACCCAATTACGTCGCTTAGCCTGTAGTGTGTCGCAACGGGATAATAAAACAGCCACATTTGACTTCAGCGCCTGTTCTTTAGAATGGCAAAACACCGTCGCCCAGGCGATCAGTCAGATCGACGGCCTGAAAACAACACAGCTACCATCACCAGTAATGGCTGTACTCACGGCACTTGAAATGAAATGCACAAGATATAAAGTGCGTGAGGATGTTATGGATCAGATCGTCCAGGAAGGCGGTCTGGAATATGCTACTGATGTAATAATACACCTTCAACAGATTGATATTAAATGGGATTATGCGAATAATGTCATTATTATTCTACCGTCTGGCATTGCACCTGACTACTTGGAGCAATATTCCAGATTTGAATTACGCCTACGTAAACATTTATCACTGGCGGAAGAGTCTCTCTGGCAAAAATGTGCACAAAAACTTATTGCCGCAATTCCACATATTCCAGAATGGCGGCAACCATTAATTGCTTTGTTATTACCCGAAAAACCAGAAATTGCACATGAAATTGCCCAGCGTCTACTGGGGCAAAAAAAATTACCCTCGCTTGAGTGGTTAAAAATAGTGGCGACTGATGAGCACATTCTTGCCTCATTAGAAAAATATCACGAGCCATATGCCATTTTTGATGATTACTATTGTGGTGCGATATGGTCAGCCACCGTATTACAGGAGCAAGGTGTTGCAGCCCTGCCCCGATTTGCTCCCTATGCCGCAAGTGACTACTGCGCCGATGTGTTGCGTCATATCAATCATCCGTTCGCATTAACACTGCTTATACGTGTAGCCGGGCATACTAAACGCTGTCACGATCGGATGACGAAAGCCATTGCTGCGTTCCCACATGCAGCAATGGCGGCACTGACGGAACTTCTTGGGCAAAAAGAAGAGAACAGTTGGCGCATTATGCTAATGACAATGCTTATCTCACAACCAGCACTGGCAGAACAGGTCATTCCCTGGCTCTCGACACCCGCAGTTGCCGTACTGAAATCATGCCAGCAACAACTGACACAGCCCTCAAACCATGCCAGCGCCGATCTACTGCCAGCCGTAGTAGTCTCCCCTCCCTGGCTTTCGAAAAAGAAAAAATCGCCGATTCCGGTGCTGGATTTAGCGCCATTAGGCATTGAGCCAATCTGTTATCTGACAGAAGAAATCAGTAATCAACTTTTGGCGAAATATATCTGGTATTCAAAACACATCACGGTTAGCCATGAAGAAAGTACTACCAACCTGTTGGCAAGGATGGGTTTTCAACGACGGATCGCTGGTACATATATTAAAGCTCCCGAAGCGGTAGTTGAGGCATGGCTAAATGAAGATTATTCAACCTTACTAAGTGAATTTAAGGTGTTTCATTCACCTACCGGGCATTATTGGCAGTTGGGGATTTTGACAACATTGCCGCTGGAGAAAGCAGTAAAAGCATGGAATGCCCTTACCCTATCTCCACATACCGATACCGAATACGCCATGTTACATTTTGGACTCAAAGGGTTACCTGGGTTAGTAAACTCACTTGCACGCTATCCACAAGAAGCCTTGCCCATCACGAATTACTTCGCAGCGAGTGAGCTGGCTCCTGCCGTCGCCCGTGCCTTCAACAAACTGAAAACGCTACGCGAAAACGCCCGTAGCTGGCTGTTGAAATACCCGGAACATGCCCTTACCGGCCTGCTGCCTGCGGCGCTCGGCAAAGCCGGTGAAGCACAGGATAACGCCCGCGCTGCCTTGCGTATGCTTACCGAAAACGGTCATCAGCCATTACTGCAAGAAATCGCCCGACGTTATAACCAGCCGGAAGTAACCGATGCGGTGAACGCTCTGCTTGCGCTCGATCCCTTAGATAATCACCCGACAAAAATCCCCACTCTTCCGGCCTTTTATCAGCCATCGCTCTGGACGCGCCCGGTATTAAAAGCAAATGCCCAATCACTGCCAGATAGCGCCCTCCTCCACCTCGGTGAAATGCTCCGCTTCCCTCAGGAAGAGGCTCTGTATCCGGGATTATTGCAGGTGAAAGACGTCTGTTCCGCCGACTCACTGGCGGGATTTGCCTGGGATCTGTTTACCGCCTGGCAGACCGCTGGCGCGCCGTCGAGAGAGAGTTGGGCGTTCACTGCGTTAGGCGTTCTCGGTAACGATGACACCGCCCGCAAACTGACGCCATTAATCCGCGCCTGGCCTGGCGAATCTCAGCATAAACGCGCCACCGTTGGGTTGGATATTCTCGCCGCTATCGGTAGTGATATAGCCCTGATGCAGCTTAACGGCATTGCCCAGAAACTGAAATTCAAAGCATTACAGGAGCGGGCGAAAGAGAAAATTGCCGACATTGCCGAAAGTCGCGAACTGACAGTGGCGGAGCTTGAAGATCGGTTAGCACCAGATCTCGGTCTGGATGATAACGGTTCGTTGCTGCTGGATTTCGGCCCACGCCAGTTCACCGTCAGCTTTGATGAAACCTTAAAACCGTTTGTGCGTGACGCTTCCGGCAGCCGTCTGAAAGACCTGCCCAAACCAAACAAAAGCGATGATGAATCACAGGCGAACGATGCTGTTAACCGCTACAAACTGCTGAAAAAAGATGCGCGTACCGTCGCCGCCCAGCAGGTAGCAAGGCTGGAATCCGCCATGTGCCTGCGTCGCCGCTGGTCGCCAGAAAACTTTCAGCTCTTCCTGGTTGAACATCCACTGGTACGCCACTTAACCCGCCGTCTGATTTGGGGCGTTTATAGCACCGAAAACCAGCTACTGACGTGCTTCCGCGTGGCGGAAGATAACAGCTACAGCACCGCTGACGATGATCTTTTCACCCTGCCGGAAGGCGATATCTCTGTTGGCATTCCTCACGTTCTGGAAATATCACCGACGGATGCTGCCGCCTTTGGTCAGCTTTTTGCCGACTACGAACTGCTACCACCGTTCCGTCAGCTTGACCGTAACAGTTACGCCCTGACAGAAGCCGAGCGCAACGCCAGCGAACTGACCCGCTGGGCAGGCAGAAAATGCCCGAGCGGTCGGGTCATGGGGCTGGCGAATAAAGGCTGGATAAAGGGCACCCCGCAGGATGGAGGCTGGATCGGCTGGATGATCAAACCTCTCGGTCGCTGGTCGTTAATCATGGAAATCGACGAAGGTTTTGCGGTAGGCATGTCGCCAGCCGAACTGAGTGCCGAGCAGCTCTTAAGCAAGCTGTGGCTATGGGAAGGCAAAGCAGAAAGCTATGGCTGGGGGAGTAATTCAACACAGGAAGCGCAGTTCTCCGTACTCGATGCCATCACCGCCAGCGAGCTAATTAACGATATTGAAGCCCTGTTTGAATAAGGAAAGAGCATGGACAAGGAATTACCGTGGCTGGCGGATAACGCTCAACTGGAACTGAAATATAAAAAAGGCAAAACACCACTCAGCCATCGCAATTGGCCGGGCGAACCGGTGCCTGTTATCACTGAAAGCATCATTCAGACACTGGGTGATGAATTGCTACAAAAAGCTGAGAAGAAAAAAAACATTGTCTGGCGTTATGAAAATTTTTCACTGGAGTGGCAGTCCGCCATTACGCAGGCCATCAACTTGATCGGCGAACACAAACCCTCAGTCCCGGCCCGCACAATGGCGGTGCTAGCCTGTATCGCGCAAAAGGACAGCCAACAGTTGCTCGACGAAATCGTCCAACAAGAGGGGCTGGAATATTCGACTGAGGTGGTGATTGCACGCCAGTTTATTGCACGGTGTTATGAGAATGATCCTCTGGTAGTCACATTGCAGTATCAGAACGAGGACTATGGCTATGGTTATCGCTCAGAAACCTATAACGAATTCGATCTCCGACTGCGTAAACACCTCTCTCTGGCAGAGGAAAGCTGCTGGCAGCGTTGCGCCGACAAACTCATTGCCGCACTACCAGGAATAACCAAAGTTCGCCGCCCTTTTATTGCGCTGATCCTCCCGGAAAAACCAGAAATAGCCAATGAGTTGGTAGGCCTTGAATGCCCGCGAACTCATTTTCATTCTAAGGAGTGGTTAAAAGTTGTTGCTAATGACCCCACAGCGGTGAGAAAACTCGAGCACTACTGGAGCCAGGATATATTTAGCGATCGAGAAGCCAGCTACATGTCGCATGAAAACCACTTCGGCTACGCGGCCTGCGCCGCCCTTTTGCGCGAACAAGGACTGGCAGCCATTCCGCGCCTCGCGATGTATGCCCATAAAGAAGATTGCGGCAGTCTGCTGGTACAAATTAACCATCCGCAAGTCATCCGCACCTTGCTACTGGTGGCTGATAAAAACAAACCCAGCCTGCAACGTGTAGCTAAATACCATAAAAACTTCCCCCATGCGACGCTCGCCGCACTGGCAGAACTGCTGGCGTTAACAGAACCACCAGCCCGCCCAGGTTATCCAATCATCGAAGACAAAAAGCTGCCTGCACAGCAAAAAGCACGCGATGAATACTGGCGTACGCTGTTACAAACGCTGATGGCATCGCAGCCACAACTGGCAGAAGAGATGATGCAGTGGTTAAGTACTCAAGCCAGGGCAGTGCTGAATAGTTATTTATCGGCACCGCCCAAACCGGTTATTGATAGTACCGATAACAGCAATCTGCCTGAAATCCTCGTTTCACCACCGTGGCGTAGTAAGAAAAAAATGACAGCTCCACGTCTTGATTTGGCACCGCTCGAATTAACGCCGCAAGTTTACTGGCAACCTGGCGAACGAGAGAGGCTTGCCGCCACTGAGCCTGCCCGTTATTTCAGCACGGAATCTCTTGCGGAACGCATGGAACAAAAAAGTGGGCGAGTTGTATTACAGGAACTGGGTTTTGGGGATGATGTATGGCTGTTTTTGAATTATATACTCCCCGGAAAACTGGATGCTGCACGCAATTCACTCATTGTTCAGTGGCATTACTACCAGGGGCGGGTTGAAGAGATCCTGAATGGCTGGAACTCCCCGGAAGCACAATTAGCAGAACAGGCGCTCCGCAGCGGTCACATAGAAGCGTTAATTAACATATGGGAAAATGACAACTACTCACGTTATCGTCCGGAAAAGAGTGTCTGGAACCTGTATTTATTGGCACAGTTGCCGCGTGAGATGGCTTTGACCTTCTGGCTGCGTATCAATGAGAAAAAACATCTGTTCGCGGGTGAGGACTATTTTCTCAGTATCCTCGGGTTGGATGCGCTACCAGGTCTGATGTTGGCTTTTTCACATCGTCCAAAAGAAACATTTCCGTTAATTTTAAATTTCGGCGCAACAGAACTGGCCCTGCCCATTGCCCGCGTCTGGCACCGTTTTGCGGGCCAGCGTAATCTGGCTCGCCAGTGGATTTTACAATGGCCGGAACATACGGCTACTGCACTTATCCCTCTTATCTTCACCAAATCTAGCGATAAAAGCGAAGCTGCATTACTTGCCCTGCGTTTACTTTACGAACATGGGCATGGCGAATTGCTACAAACTGTAGCCAATCGTTGGCAGCGTACAGATCTATGGCCTGCCCTGGAACAATTACTTAAACAGAGTCCAATAGAGATTTACCCGGCACGCATTCCAAAAGCCCCTGATTTCTGGCATCCGCAAATGTGGTCCAGGCCGCGCCTTATCACTAATAATCAACCTGTTACCGATGACGCTCTGGAAATTATCGGCGAAATGCTGCGCTTTACCCAGGGGGGACGTTTTTATAGCGGGCTGGAACAACTGAAAACGTTCTGCCAGCCACAAACGCTGGCAGCTTTTGCCTGGGATCTCTTCACTGCGTGGCAACAAGCTGGTGCCCCCGTAAAAGACAACTGGGCATTTCTGGCGTTAAGTCTCTTTGGTGACGAAAGCACGGCACGGGATCTAACGACACAGATCCTCGGCTGGCCACAAGAAGGCAAATCTGCCCGTGCTGTCAGTGGCCTGAACATCCTTACCCTGATGAATAATGATATGGCGCTGATACAGCTGCATCATATATCGCAACGGGCGAAATCCCGCCCCTTACGTGATAACGCGGCGGAATTTCTTCAGGTGGTCGCAGAAAATCGCGGGCTAAGCCAGGAAGAGCTAGCGGACAGATTAGTCCCAACCCTGGGCCTTGATGATCCGCAGGCGTTGAGTTTTGATTTTGGTCCCCGGCAGTTTACCGTTCGCTTCGATGAAAACCTCAACCCGGTTATCTTTGATCAGCAAAACGTTCGCCAGAAAAGCGTTCCCCGGTTGCGCGCCGATGACGATCAACTGAAAGCGCCCGAGGCACTGGCCCGACTAAAAGGGCTAAAAAAAGATGCCACTCAGGTGAGCAAAAACCTGCTCCCGCGTCTTGAAACGGCCCTACGTACCACCCGACGCTGGTCGCTGGCAGATTTTCATTCTCTGTTTGTTAATCATCCCTTTACCCGTCTGGTTACCCAGCGATTAATATGGGGGGCTTATCCGGCAAATGAACCGCGTTGTTTACTCAACGCCTTTCGTGTGGCCGCAGAGGGGGAGTTCTGCAATGCGCAAGATGAGCCAATTGACCTGCCTGCGGACGCTCTGATTGGCATTGCCCACCCGTTAGAAATGACAGTAGAAATGCGCAGTGAATTTGCACAGCTTTTTGCCGATTACGAAATTATGCCGCCTTTTCGCCAGTTGGCGCGGTGCACGGTGCTGCTCACACCTGATGAGTCAACCAGTAACAGCCTGACTCGCTGGGAAGGTAAATCCGCTACCGTTGGGCAGCTTATGGGAATGCGATACAAAGGCTGGGAGTCAGGCTATGAGGATGCATTTGTCTATGACCTGGGCGAGTACCGGCTGGTCCTTAAGTTTTCACCCGGTTTTAACCACTACAATGTTGATAGCAAAGCGCTAATGAGCTTCCGTTCTCTTCGAGTGTACTGTGACAATAAATCCGTCACTTTTGCCGAACTTGATGTGTTTGATTTGAGTGAGGCGTTAAGCGCACCTGACGTCATTTTCCATTAAAACACAGCGGGCAGTGATGCGACTGCCCGTTATCTACACGACTTACCAGCGGGGAAAGCGATGATCGTGCAAAAAGAGCTAGTTGCTATTTACGATTATGAGGTCCCTGTACCTGAAGATCCGTTTTCCTTCAGACTTGAGATCCATAAATGCTCTGAATTATTTACAGGTTCCGTCTATCGACTGGAGCGATTCCGGCTACATCCAACATTTCATCAACGTGATCGAGAAGATGCTGACCCGCTAATAAATGATGCGTTGATTTATATAAGAGATGAGTGTATTGATGAGCGGAAATTACGAGGTGAATCACCTGAAACTGTAATAGCAATTTTTAATCGTGAACTACAGAATATATTCAACCAAGAAATAGAATAATATACTCTAGATAATTAAAGTCGCAGCACATGCAACTTGAAGTATGACGAGTATAGC
>ULXQ01031098.1_pt1 | contig 95605 bp, 167 predicted proteins | sample 1961481 | NCBI WGS metagenome assembly ULXQ01 (sample SAMEA4835843, study PRJEB28245) | human gut metagenome | biome: gut microbiome; material: fecal sample | place: Denmark | collected 2008 | reverse complement strand
AAAGGATATGTGTGTTACACGTGAAAAACGTTTATGCATAACAATATTTTATATAAAGATATTGTTATAGTAGGTACTGCAGAAACTAAGTGAAATAATTCATTTACGGAGTATGCAGCCTTTAATCAATGTATGACAAATGTTATAAGCCTGGTCATCCACCGCAATGTTAAAGAAGAGCGGTAGTCATAGATCTGCATCTGTGACGAATTCATACTACTGGTTTTAACTTGCCAGTAAAAGGAAGTATGAAATGTCGGTTTTCCTTTACGACAAAACTTGATACTGTTGGTAACAGTTGAATGCAGAATTATTCCTGTAGGTGAGCTAACCACTTGCATCTAGACTACAGGATTTAGCAGTAGTGTGTGCCTCCGATGAGGTACACATTATTGCTCTTTAGTCGTTCCGTACAAGGAGACATCTTGTATGGTTCGCAATGAAACAAAATGATTGTTTAATTGTGTAGAGTGGAGAGACAAATCCACCCACACGCATTTCATTGCTGACAACAAGGAATAGACTTGTACGCCATATTAATATATAGCGTTTCATAGATTATTCACTAAAAATCAATATAATCATGAACAAAATGGACGGAAGCGAATTGTCGGTATACAAGACTATCGCAATTCAAGTAGGACAAGCAAAAAAGGAAGGTGTAAACGGAAAGAAGTCAAAGTACGCTATCTTCTTTGTAAAAAACAAGAAAACACGTAACTGCAAAGTGCGCAAACTATTGTTCTTTGAAGAAGACGAACCGACTCTCATCGAAGGTCTACTTCAGTACAAAGTAGGCGAAAAGGTCAACGATCGATACAACATCGATATGAAGGCTTTACGCGAATCAGGCGATGACGAACTTATGGACGGCTTATGGGAGTTCCCAGGCATGCAGGTTGTACCTTACAAGCTTCGTAAAGGTTTGTGTTACATGAACAACGCAGACGGAAGCAAGGTTACAACCAAAGACGGCACAGCTCTCATGGTTGACACCATTCAGGTACTCGTACAGATTGACTACATCATCTCTGACGGTGACAAGCTCAAAACTATCTACTTTGACGGTTTTGACCCAGACACACAAGGTCAGCGTATGGAGTCACGCTTCTTCAAAGAGCCTGTTGAAACAAACGTACACAATGGAGTACAAGTAGAGGTTGATGACGTTGTTGACGCAGCAACAACAACTTCAAACGGAGATCCATTCTAAAAACAAGAGAGCCCAAATGCCTATATGACACGCGGGCTCCTTTTGTTTTACGGCGAATACCTAGAAAGTACGATGGTTAGCAGAATAATCTAAAAAGAAAGTTATATATATTTATTAAAATAAAAATACAAAAAGTATGGCAATAAGAGTAAACGACAACGGAACAGTGGTTATTGAGAGAGTTCTCAAAGTAACCTTAGAGTTGGAGACTTCAGATCTTTCTAGTTTTGAAGATAACTTCGACCGCATGATGCGTAACTATAGTGCAGAGTTTAAAACCGCTTTAAGAAAGCGTTTGGAAGCATGTGAAGAATCCGTAGCAACAGCTAAGGAAATTCATAGTATTAACGAATGTAATATAGTTTATACATCGAAAGAAGGATATATTCGCATTTATTCTTTCACTGCAGCAAATGCTATGAACGACCTTCTAATGAAACTCAACGAAGGTAAGCTTATTCGCATTGGAGATATGAACGAATTAAAATGTCTTCAGTTGCTTAAGGCAATCAGCCGTTTTCCATCTCCTAAATGGAGCGACGAAGAGTTTGAAATGATATTTAGTCTCTTGGAAAAAAGAGCCCACGATTTTGACTCTATAAATAGAGACTAGATCGATTCTTTATGCATTCTTTGTGAAGGAGTTCTTCGGTTTTCTTTAAGTAAAAGAAAATGGAAGTAACTCTGACTGACTTTTTAAAGAGATTAATTATAAACCATTTAAATCATTATCAAAATGAGAAAAAAGCATGAGTTTCACAAAGAAAATTGTGAGATAAAAGTCAGAGCAGTCATTGAAGATATGTTCGGTAATATTATCGTTCTATCTGGACAACACGCATTTGAGTGGTCTATAACCGTATGCTCGAACGGTACTTATATAAAGACCACATACAAAAACAGCAAAGAAGCTAGAAAACAGTTTAGAAAATACAAAAATAAACACTAGACTGTCTATTGGATTGTGCATAGCTAACACTGCGGTTCGTGAGAATAGTAATATTTTTATAATTATGAGTATAATAAATAGTCTACAAGTTTAATTTGTTCCATAACTGTTTAAGTGTCATTGCTCGTGAGAGTAATGGCACTTTTTAAGTTTTGAACATATAATAAATAGTTTACACTAAACATAAAAGAAATCAATTAACATAATCAATATGAAGAAAGTATTTCTCTTTTTGTTGCAATTGCTCATAGCAATTTTGATTCTTTTACCAGTATTTGCAATGAATCTAATGATTGATGCAAACGAACCTGTAGTAAAAGGATTGATCAGGTGTGTATTAGTAGTCATGTCAATAGATGTGATACTAGTGGTTCTTAACAAATATGCGCGCGAAAGCCCGTATGTTTACATCTCGTTATTTATCTGTGTTATGTCAACATGTTTGATGCATTACAGATTATATGTTGTGTCAGAAAATACGGAATTGAAGCATAAAGTAGCTTTATATAAAAAATACTATGATGCTACTGAAAACATTCTTAACCAAATTACTGACATTGATGATCCGATCTGGTCTACAGATATCGGAGCAAAGTATATTGAATATAACTATGCAATAGATGAGCGACTTCAAGATACGACCAACTGAGATACATTTAAGGAGTGACAAAAAATCTTCAATGTTTGTTTTAACAAAAATAGATAGTGAAGGTTTTAGTCACACCTTATTTGTGTCTAAAAGAGAATTAGGTATGATCTACAAAAAGATTAAACCTATAGTTGACGCTAAATAGTCTATAGCGTAATAAATGTTAGACTAAAACCAGTTAAAACCAAAAATCATTATCAAAATGGTAAACAGTTTTATAAAAATTAAAACAAGGACTTATTCTACGTATGTGGCCTTTGATGCAATCAACAGCGTAGAAGAAGATGGAACAGGAAGCGTTATCATAGTTACATGCGATAAAGCACTTTATGATGTGATAGAGATCAATAACGTACCATGCGAATCGATGGAAGATGCAGTAAGAGAATTAAACTTATTCGATATACAGTAACGTATGGAAAAATTCATAGCAATCACTACACCAACAGAAACAGTAGGTATAAAAATCAAGGATATTGAAAGTATCTACGAAGATACTGAAGGTATTATCAGTATTCAAACAGTAAATTCAATATTTCACAATGTAACCGAAGTAAACGGTAATCATTGTGACGATGTTGAAGAGGTCGTATTTGAAATCAACGATACTATAGAAAACGATTAACATAAAAAGAACATGACAACAATAGGACGAACCACAGTAGTGGGACAACCAGACGTTCTGTTACAAAAAGTTGTAATGACAGAATTAAATCCTTTAACACTACAAGGGAAAATCTTCTTTAAAAAAGATAATGCGTTTAATGCTGACACCATAGATATATTTGAAGCTACAATCTATGGTATTTTAAAAGATACACCAATAAGTGTTAACATAACAACAACAAGTACAGACGACGAGAGTTTACCGGTAGCTATAATCAAACAGACGTGTTATCAAGTTGTAACAAAAGTTGACTTCATTATAGAAAGACTTGAAAATAAAGACAAAAACATATTTAATGTTTTATCAAGTCTTACCGAAGCATGTCTAAGATACGCTATCAAAACAAAAGAAACAAAAGATCTCTATGAAGCAATCAAAAAAGACTTTGAGATGTACAAATCAGATACATCCACCGAGGAAGAAGAATGTGACTAAAGACAAGCTTGGTAATGATCGTAATCGTCTTTGGTTAAAAGATGGTAATACGACAATGTTGTTGACAAAAGATATAACATCTTCAGCAGCACACGTACTAGAAAGATTGTTTAAGACGTTCTTAGATTCTAACAAGTTAAAAACATCATTAACATTCTTAATAACTAAATGACAGACGTAAAAAATCTTGTGACATACAATACTGCAATTGGACTTAAAGCCTTAGGTTTCGATCGATACTCTACACATTATTGTATAGAGAAATTGGAAGAAAATAAACCAAAAGGTAGAAAGTTCAATTGCCTTATGTCGTCTTATCCAACAGATTGGAATCATGTTGATAGTAAATCAAAATTTACAGATGACATAATATATCTCTATGTATCCGTTCCAACTTTATATGAAGCGATTAGATGGGTGTCTAAAGAGATAGAAAAACGTATTATTCACATATCAGCACAAAGAAGAACTACTTTCAACAATTTAAAAGAAACTTCAATATATGCAGAACCTAGTTATATTAAAATTGTGCTGAAAAAGTTAATAAAAATCCTAATCAGTGGTAGGAAGTCCATTGAAAGTAAAAAAACTAATCAAAGTTATGACAAAAGAAAGTAATTTCGACCCTGGACACTATATCGGTTTTGGAATACTTCTTTTACTTTTCACTTTAAGTGTAGTAAGAGGTTGTGCGCAAACAAAAGCACAGTATGACACCGTTGTGTGTAAAACTGAATGTATTGATAAGTACATTGAAGAAAAGACAACATCTGGTAAAATCAGATATTATGCTATCTACAATGATACAAAAAATGACATTTCGGAGTTAATTCCTGTATCTCCAAGTGTCTTATCATACATCAAAACGTGTGAAGCAAACAACATCAAACCGTCATTAGGCATCAAGCTTAAAAACGGTCAGATCTCATCTATCATCCGGTTCAAAAACAAATACATAAGAAAATGGGCAAAACGATAGGAAAATTAGTACGAAGAAAAACAGTAAGCGGAAAACTCATCGGTCCGTATCTGTTCGTAGTAAAATCAAGTAGATGGGACACATATGTGCTTAATACAACAAGCAAGAAAAAGACTCTTCATTATATACAGAAGAAAAACATGCGTATAATGAAGAACTTGATCTTGCCTGTTGAAAGCAAAACGTTCAACGACATTGTACGTCGTAAGCAGAGAATTATCAATCACTCTGTAACAACAAAATACAATGAAGTTTTTACAAAAGACTTTGATGTCATTAAACTAGTAAATGCGTATGGAGACTATGCTTACTTCAAATTTGTAAGCGCAGAACTCAAAGAAGACTTCGAAACGAAGAAACACTACATACGTATCTATTTGGGAGATTTAATTTATACAGACTAGTATGAAAACACCTAAACCCGGACAATTCGTGTCAATACAAAACAAAGTATACCGAGCTGTAAAAAGAAAAGACGGGTGTAAAGGATGTATATTAGATGATATCTATTTATGCCCAAATATTAGTGATAAGCGATATCATGAGACTTTTAATTGTGCAGAAAACGGTATAATAATTGTAAAAGCATGAAAAAAACCACTATTGTATTAGTATGTGCATCATATGCCGCATCTTTCGCATGTTTGTATGCATTATACGAATTTTTGAAACATTGCGATGCAATACCGATGCCATGTTGTGTGATCATAACTGTTATGTTGATTGGACTTGTTCTAAGCTTCATGATAGCTGGAAGTGTTCTACTCGATGACGAATAATTGAGTTGACTAAATTTGTGAAAGGAGGTTGTTGCATACCTCTTTTCACTTAACTTTAGTACACATTTAAGTGTGTATGTTGCGAAAACAACTAAAGATGCAAAGGTTTATTCCAAGTTCCATAAAAACTGGACAAAAAGTTTATAAATTAATTAAAATCATTTATCAAAAATGAAAGAAAAGTTTGTAAAAAACCGGTTTATCGGTATTGTAACATTCGTAACCTGTATTATCATCTTGTTTATGACGGCGCTCGTAGTAACGTCATGTGATCATCAATCCGAACGAAAACAGCAGATTCGCACAGAACGTCGTAACGATTCTGTGTATATTGCGCGAACAATCGACGAGGCTTTAAACCCAACGTTCGACAACGTTCAAGAAATCTGCAAGTATAAGGAACGATACGCAGAAGAATCCTGTACAGACAGTATCTTCATTCACATGCCTCATGAAACCTTCATCAACGTCGCTACAGTTGTATACAACCGAGATGGATCGTTAACAAAAAACGCAGTCATAACGGAGTATCTACACGGAAAAACGATATACGACAATCTTCAACGAAAACAACTATATGAAGATGACATATACGAGAAACATACTGTAGATACCATCATTGATGGTAAACATTTTCAACTAATAAAGGAAGGAGTGACAAATGCCAAGTAAATCGATTCGTACTGTCGTGATTTGTTATCACGGCACACAGTTTTCTGATGATGAAATTAACGAATTGTCAGAGTTTGTAAAAAAACACACTACAAAGAACACATCTATCAATATCCATTTGATGGATAGTTGTGAGTTAGCTCAATTAGCAGCATTGCATACAAATGCAGCTGTTTTTGAGAAAGTCAAAGATGATGATCCTGTACAGAGTGCATGTCTTCTGATCGGAACAATGTATTTTGACATTCTGTCAAAAACTGACTTGTTCATGCAAGAAATTATATTTGGTTACCGATTAAGTTCGGATGCCAAACGTGCTGTTACAGAAGGTAACAACAAAGCTTTGATCAACGCAATAAAGATTCTCGGTGAAGTTGATCCACCAGAAAATCTGAAAAACAAGTACAAAATCACACCTAAAATTTTAGGTATGATTAAAAAGGTAGCATCAAACATCTAAACAATCGTTTTATGTGTCAGAAAAAACAAAAACTACAGAAATCGGAGTATTCAAAACCACGTCATGTACAAGCAAAGCCTTACAAGCGTGAAAAGAAAAACGTGAAGTGGGAAGACGAAGATGACGATTTCTAAAACAACATCTTTTTTATAAACTTAATTTATTAACATTTAAAACATTATCAAAATGGCAAAAGACAAAGAAACAAAGAAGGTGAACGTAACCACAGTAGACGAGGACAACGTAATGGACCAGATCCGTAAGGGTAATCTCATGCCAACCACGCTTCATGAGAAGGTGAAGGCAGAGATGGAAGAGGAAGAAGAGAAGAAGAAGATACGTCTTCTCAAGAACGCTATAGGAAAAGCTACGCTTGAACAGCGTCGTACACTCCTTCAGTTGCGTGCTCGTCGTCGTGAAGACAAGATCACCAAGGAGAAGCTCACTCGTGCAAGTGAGCTACTCGACAAGCTTACAGGTATCTGCTCGAAGCCGGGCGATAACTTCAACAAGCCTCTGGACGAGAAGGAGCTCATTACTCCAACTCAGTACAAGACCGAGCTTGAAAAGCTCGATAAGGACATTTCGGAAAAGATCAGCGAAAGTAACAAAACACTGAATGAAGAACTCAATGAGCTCTATAATTCAGAAGTTGGTTGCTACCGCTATTCTTGGTACGACTAAACGTATGTTTTCTCCAGCAAAAGAGCCTTTGAGCCATTGCATATAGAGAGACGGAAAGTATTCGGTACAGGGACATTGAGGTCGCCTAAGAAACACTATGAAACGAATTAACGTTTCCTGCAGAGTCTTAGAACCAGTCAGGGAGAAAACATTACCGAATTCACGGTATAATAATATGAATAACATGATCAAAGAATTAGTTTAGCGAGTCATTGAACCTATAATGTCTTAGATAGCCTCGATAGTGGTTAAGATATTATTCTAAACAAAATCAAAAAATGTTGTAAAGCAACGTACAAGAACCTTTGAGTCAGTACATCACTGCTTATGATTTAAGCATAGAAATAAAGCGTTCTAAGGCATTCAAATATGTTAAGTGAAGTAGCTAATCACAAGACGTATGAAAGTGTCTTAGAACGCCTAAAAACAAGCTTAAATACGATATTCTGTCTGATCAACAGAATATTACAAAAGATATTTACGCGTATGAGGTAATTTGGTAAGACCTGGGTTCGACTCCCAGCACGTCCACAGAGAAAAGCGTCACCTAGTGAGTTTTTCAGTTCTCACACTTTAATAAAAAACTGAATCGGGCGTGTATTGGCATTTGATTACCAAAGGAAGTAAATACATTAAGCGTTTATATATAAATTTAATTGGCAACTATAATGTTATAGATTATACCCACGTAGCGTGAGTTTAATCTGAGTGTTTCCTACTAAAGTGGAGGTAGTGCGATACGACGGTATCAAACGTGGTTCGATTCCACGGCACTCACAACTAACATGATTAAATTAGATTTAACTAGTAGAATTGTCGTAATTCTTGTATTTAAGGTTTTAGCAATGTGAATACACGGTTCGTGAGAATAGTGTATTTATTTATATTCGACTATGGTTAATACTGGATATAAAGCTATGTTACGGGACAGAGTTCCGTTAGTAGTAAACCTAGCGTTGTTATGGAATAATTCTAAAACAGCCTGGGTAGATCATGTTTACAAGAATTTCATATCTATTTATGCATCTAAACTCGAAAGAGATAATGCCACACGTATAGTGTTAGGTATTAAAAAGGGAAATAAAGGATTTGATTTTCATAAAACAATAGATTGGAACAATCTATCATCTGAGTCTAATTCATCTAAAGTAAACATCTATGAAACAAAAAAGCATTGGATGTTTGTTGAAAGATGGGTAGACTGGTTCACAACGCATTATGCATATATAGAAAATGCATACGTTACTTCTATTACAAGTGGTTACGATAAAAATGAAACAAAAGAAAAAATAAAGCGTAAGTACTTGGACTTTCTCGAAGACTGGGAGCAAGAAGATATGATGAATTTATTAATAGAACATTTCGACATATGATTAGTTCCCCAAATTATTTAAAAAACAGACTCTTGTGCGAAGCAATTCGTACAGGAATGAAGATTCATATACCAGAAACATTAGGCGAAACAATAGATTTGTTACGTAACATATACAATCAAGGCGCATCAAATAAATTGTATGAACCAATGTTACTAGTTAGAGATGGATTTTCAAAAGAAAGTAGAGAATTACTAGAAATTATAGCGGATGACTACGTAGTACAAAACAATGCTGTTTGGATATTTACAGAAATCTTCTTAAATATAAAGAAAGATTCTGACTTAACCTCACAAATAAAAACACGCATAATATCCAGCGCAATGGATAAATTACTACCAAAACATTTGTATATATATTTCTGTGATTCTCTAATTGAGAGCGTCAAATGTGCAAAAAAAGCACTGATGCTCGAACAATTACCTTTTTAGGTAATATCCGCGTCTCCTTGAGAGTAGTGTTTGATCACAGCGCGGAACTAATGAGCAACCGACTCTTACAGCAGTGACAGCTTAATAACCGGTATATAATATTTTGTTGATTATGAAGAATCCTAAGATTACCCAAGAGGAGATTCGTCTAATCAAGGACGCCAAAGCAGGTAATACACTTGCTTTTAATAAACTTTTTCATCGATATAAAAACTTTGTAGACCATGTGTTGTATTCATATCTAAAAGATTTCGATGAAGCTCAAGATTTAACAAATATAGTCTTCCTAAAAGTTTATTACAAACTCTCGTCGTTCACAGACTATTCTTCATTCGGAGGATGGTTGCGAATCATTGCTAATCGAACTGCAATAGATTATTTGCGTAAAATTGGTGACAAAAACAAGTTTCTTGGAGATGATGACAATAAAATGTCATTAGATCAAATTGAGTCGAATGAATGTGATACTGTCAATCGCATAACATACGAACAATTATTGGAGGAATTTGACAGGTTTTCTCCTATACACAGAGAAATTTGTTTATTATTTTACAAAGATAATCTAACTGTAGAACAAATTAGCAAGAATCTGTCTATTTCGACCGGTACGATTAAGTCGATCCTTTCTCGTACACGAGCGAACATTAAAAAATCACTCAAACTTTAAAAACATGTTTGTACTTTGGTTTATTATCGGAATAGTTTTGATTTGCTGTATCTCTCGATACAATGAGTCTAACAAATTGTTCTGGACGTTGTTTGCATCCTATGTAGGAGCTTTTGCTCTTACAACAGTGTTGCTATCAGCACACAATAAGCCGAGTAAGGAAAATGTTGATCAGGTGTATTCCACACAGTTGTGCGAAGATACATCTAATGCCATGTGTGCATTGTTAACAGATGTATTTAGCACCACCAACGGAACAGAGAAATCTGAACCAGTCGCTGTGAGTAAGAGTACACCTGAACCAATCAACATTCGAACTGTCTCGGAGGATTGTATGTTAAGAATTGTTAAACCGTTCAACCCACAATTATGTATACCTATTTCGACACATCTTGATCAAAACGATCTATTTTTGGGAGTATTAACGTGACGACATAAAGTGTCACAAGTAATTAATCTATTAAATTTTTCATTTTTCAACAAATTTAATTTTAAAAGACATTATCAAAATGGCAAACAATAAGAAAACAAAGACAGCTGCTCCTGCAGCTAAGAATACTACTGAGGTAACATCTACTTCAGTAGAAGTAATTGACGTTAACAAGCTCAATCAGCAGCTTAATAGTAAGTCAGACACTGGTCTTGACGCAAACCACCAGGTGGACCTTCTGAACGGTCTTAAGACGTTCTTCCACGACGATCCGAACGCAAAAACACGTTTCGGTGAGGCTGTTGTGGAGAAGATTGATGGTATTACTGCCATCGGCTTCGTAACAGTTCTCGTGAATGAGATCGTCTCTGCAAAGACACCTTTCGCAGTTAAGATGAGCTCTGCTCAGCTTGGTGCAATCACAGAGGTAGCTCCTATGCTCGGTATTAAGATCGATTCAAAACTTCTCCCAGCGCCCAATGCGGACGGTACCGTACAGGTTCCAAGCAACGCTGTGGTAGTTTCTAAGGAAACTGAAAAGAAGGTGAAGAAGGAGAAGGCTGTTGTAGATGAAAAGCCTACAACTGATCCATCGAAGGTTACCAACGACGAGCAGCTCAAGAAGTCGCTCGTATTCATCCTTGGAGACACGTCTGCGTCTACACGTCCATACGATCGTATGGTTCGTGCAACCGAGTTCTTTCGCTCGGTACGATCGCTTGAAGCGTCTAAGCTTGCTAACGCCGATGAAAGTAAGACCAAACTTGCGGAGATTAAGGCAAAATCTGTTTCTGATCTCCTGGAAGACATGCGTTTACTTATCGGAGAATGCCCGTTCTCAACAGTAGGTCTCGCACACTATGTGTACAACCAGGCTGTTGAAACTAAGAACCCAATATCTCCGTTCATTATCCTCTATCGTTCTTCTCGAAACAAGACCACAAACGCAGGTCTTGAGGATTCTACAGTAGCAGCAATCGTTAAGGTGCTCGTTAACTGGAATGTTGACGAACGTCTCAAGGAGTATGAAACAGAATACAAGCGCAAGGAGAAAACAGTAAAGGATAGCAGCGAGAGTGTTCGTAAGAACATGCTTGAGCCGGTACAGAAGAACATAGACTATTGCAAGTCTATCAAGGAATGTATCAGCCATCCTAACTTCGATGCTGTTGAAAGCCTCATCGACGACTTCAAGGGAGAAGACGTCAAGAAGAAGAACAAGGCAACGTTCATCGTACGCAACATTATCGATCTCTGGATGCCCGACGTTAAGTTCGATGAACTCGAATCTAACGAGAAGAAGGATGAAATCCTTGAGAACGTCAAGAAGCGTGCAGGTGTTATCGTGAACGCATTCCTCGATCCTCTGGAGCAGAACATTGCTTACAAGGAATTCTCAAATGCAGCTAATGCAGAAAAGAAAGAAGGAAAGCAGTCAAAAAACTAATTTCGGCGATCGGAAACACTATTGCAAATCTTGATCGCCGTATTAAGGCAGCTGTACACGCATTTAAACATGCAATCGATTAAACTATCAAAGTTATGAAAAAGTTGACAACAATTTTGTGTAGCATTGCTTTTGCAATATCCGGAATTTGCTTAGCTGATGCTGTTACAAAATCAGATTCTATTCATGGAACTCAAATGATGGCTGCAACAATGCCAACAGTTGACATGAATAAGATGCAGTTTCCTGTTGATTTACAGCTCAACAAACGTGCACAAGAGAATAAAGTAGACACTGTACGCGATACAGTGTATGTTTCACAAACAAAATCTATTGAGGTAAACGTACCTTGTAGAGTAAAGACGAAGACAGTCCACGTCCCAGTTCTTTATATAGCAACACGTACGGATGTGAAGGAAGACACCGTTGATCATAAACCTACTTATATGTACAAAGTACATAAGGTAGGTGAATATGATCTGAAAAAGTTAAATTCCTCTACGGATGTTAATTAGCATTATATATCTATCTACAGCTTTGCGCTGTAGGTAGATGTATATCGTAGGTAAGTACATATAGTAGGTCCCATTAACCTATGTACGAAAAATAAAAAATAAACTTGGTTCGAGAATATGTTAGCCTTCTCAAAAGGTGAGACACCCAAAAGGTAGAACGAAATACATATGTTGTGAAAATTCATATGTAAGAGGACAGAGCGTCATTATCAAGTCCTAATGTCCATGAGAACCGTCTGGCGATGGACCTCTTAAATACGCGTAAGTCTCAAAAAGAGCAAAATGATAGTCGTATCGTAATTGCATTCAATAATACTAAGAATGTACAAACGTAACACGAGTTGAAACATACTTACGAAAAACTTACACTGTGGGAGAATGTATACATGGTATGGTACAGTCTGCAATGATATCGGTGTACGACGAGAAGTAGATCCAAAATAAGTATGAAGTATTAAATCTGTAAGCTGTAGTATAGTGTTCCTGGACGCCAAATCCAGTATGAAGGTATGAAAAAATGTATGGAGTATAGCAATATTGTGAGGATAATACTCACAAAGTATATCGTAAATATGCTGTCTATGTAAGTCCTTGCTGTTAGATTCAGCACATCTCCGTTGAAGGGGAGCCAGTGATGGGGTAAAACGACTGAATATATGATGAAGTACGACCGACAGGCTTTTGTAGTTTATCGGGATATAAAAGAGAAACTACCAGGAGGGTGGGGCAGACCCTTAGTTGATGAAAATCATGCGCGATACGAGACCGCGAACAAAGTCTGATATGATATAGGTACAATTTGGTAAGCGAAATTGTGTTTATAGTCTACAAGGGTAAATGCCTTGTAAGAATTTAGGTGACAACTTGACAGTCAACAAGAAACAATCAACAATCACGAAGATGAAATAATGGTTATACATTCCAGTATATCTTGCAAAGTAATCTTTCGTTTCAATACAAAACATAATATAAGATTTTTATCTATATACATATATTATAGTCCCTGTGGGATAGAATCCGTTAAACTATAACTGCGTATATAAATAAATTTATATATCTTATATGAAAATATGTAGCGATAAATAAGAAGTAAACAAGTTATTAACAAAAATTGAATGTCCCCAGATAGTGAAAAAACCTACGTTGTAAGTAGGAAAGTAACGAGGTCTGAAGTTCGAGTGCCAACCGTTATGATAACCAGGAGTAAAATACAGACAGCAAATCTGTATGTAAATCGAAAGGTAGATCTAATACATGGAAGTGATGGGCAGCTTTAAGGAGTCATGAGACGCAGTGCAGAAGCGTATGCAGGTGATGTATCGGAAACATCTTTTACTATCTACTGTCTATAGATGTGTAAAAAGCTCTTAAAGTGGGTGACAAGCGAAAATGTATGAGTTAAAATCTCAATATTCGTGCACTATAAACAAATGAGGCAAGCACTTGCCAATAGAAGAAAACAAGCCGTAGGGTCTCTAAATATCCTCTGGAAGATATAAGACCGTTCGATAATGAAACGCACTCCTCGCGTAAAAAGCTACACACGCACGTAGTAAGTATAGGAAACCGTCGACAGGACATCCTTGGACGTTAAAACAAGGATGCGCGGCAACAGCTAAGTTGCAAAATGAAATTTTTTGTAAGTTTATAGGGGAACTAACAAAGATATTTCAAAACAATTTTCGTGGGTATGATACATATTGTGCATTAGTCTTTTTAAGAAATTTTGCCGATTGTCTAACAATCAGTATCAAAGAATATACGGATTAACTTTCGTATTATGTTTTTATAAAAATAAACATTACAAAAAATAGATATGAGATTGAATTCTCTGATGTAGCATTCTAAGCTTTACACACTGTATATGAAATGGCAAAGCTAATCCTACCGTTGGATTCCTGTTATATAGATTGAGCTTCATTTTAAGGAATATAAATATGTAACTAAATATACAAAAAGCGTGCTTAACATTTGAACAGCAACTACACATTATCTATATAAAAAGCACCTAAGCGACTCTCCGAAGCAGTGCATTTTTCTTTTTTCTTTTAATTCACATTTATTAACAATATATCGTTGGTTTAATCAAAAACGATATCAAAAAGGATATATTATGAACATAAACATTCAGACAACAGTAGCGAATAATCGCACCCCACTTAGTATGATAGGTAGTAACCTTGGTAAACAGTTTTTCCAGATTGAGGTCCGTGACTGCTGGCCCAACTTCGAGGCAGAGAAGAATGCCGTCCAGATGGAGAATAACCAGAAGCTCATCCTCAACCGTTCACCACGACGCTACTTGATTAAGGCTAAGGATATCATCAGCGTAGCAATCGGTACAGATGTTACTGGCGATCCAGTAGTATTCATCAATCCGAACAGCGACGGCTCAGCAGATGTTACCTTGCCGGTAACAAACGACATGATTTCCTATGGCGTAGTAACTGCTGAGGCAGTAAAGGAGGCACTGAAGGGTGGTCCTTCTAAAAAGGCATTTGTTGACCCGAAGAAGCTCGAGGGCTATCTTAACGAGGTTAACAACAAGGAGCTTTCATACATCCGTACGCTTAAGGACTCTCTTAACCGTATGGAGCAGGCAATTCTTTCTGCTATCAACGATAACAGCAAGAAGGCTAGCGATTATATAGCACAGATTAGCAAGCCTGCAAGTCCGTCAGGTAATGCACCGGCAGACGTGCAGATTAATGTTCATGAGTAATGGCTAAGCGAATCTTGTCAAAATCATCTGTATCACTTATAAAGTATCTTCTTTGTGATACACGAATATCTGACAAGGTTTTTGACAATTCAAAAGATAAATCAAAGTACAAATCTATCTCCATTCGTGAGGACGGTACGATTGTACTTGGAAAAACACCTTATCTTTTCTGGAATCAGTTTTTAGCCTGTCAGATAAAAATACCTTTTAATGATTTTGCATTGAAGGTATGGGACGCTCTTGTCAATTTATCTATTGGCAATAATAGTGTCGCACTTGAAAAAGGACTTAGTACTGAGATTGCTAAGCTTTCACAACGTGACGGTGATTATGATGCGGTCGTAAAGCGACTTGTTACCTGCTACGAACACGTATGTAATAACAAAGGTGATGTGCCCTTCGAGGGGGGCTCGGTGAAGTCGGAACTGGAGCATGCCTATGTTAATCGCGTAGAAGTACCGGATAAAATCGTAATCAACGTCAATGGAATGGAACGCAAGGTAATCCCTTTCAGAGATAGTGCTGGTGATAAGTTTATAGATATAGAATACGGAGTATCTGGAGTTAAGATTCATTAATACAAGACACTAACTTCTAGGGGTTTTAGTAATGTATTATCTTAGATATTTACATTACATCGTTAAGTTTTGATGATGAATAACAAAAGATATAACGTTTCAATGTCTTAATTTATCAACAACATATATTAATCACATTATCTGAAAAAAGTTTTAGAAATAAAACTTGAGATCATATTCGAGGATTTTGATCTCTAGGATAATGTGGTTAAGCTTATTATTGAGTTGTAACAATAATAGGTACCAGGTAGATGATCTCGAATTCAATTTAACTGAAGTTTAATTTAAATCAAACAATATGAATAAGACATCAACAAAATTGAATTCAAGTAATATCATCAACATTCGTAAGAATCTTTGCGATAAGATCACGAAGTATTGGCGTACAATTCGTAATGAAAACGTAATGTCAACAAAGGCTATTAAGGCGGGCCTTGGTTCAGGTTACGACCTGAAGTCGCTTTATAATGAGATCACACAGATGGCAGAGAAACGAATCCTTATTAAGGGTATGCTTATGTATCTGAATATGGGTCTCGCATTCAACCTAGATGAGTTTAAGAAGAGCAATAACTATAGCATTTTTGCAGCATGTGAAGCAAAGGAGGCTATAGCGCAGCTTAAGATGATTCCGACTATCAATCCAACTGAGAAGTCAAAGAAGGGTCTCAAGGGTACTGGTAAGAAGGAGTCATTTTCTTCGGCAAAGATTGCTCAGCTCATTAAGGATCTTCAGCTTAAGGCTAATAAGTATGATGCAGCAATGGAAGAGTTTAATACTAAGACAACTATCGACCTTAATGACGATATGTTGTCTATGTTTAAGTCAGACATAGCAGCATAAAAAATAAGTGTGTGTAAAGGGCAGCATATCTTTTCATATGAACGGTTCGATGCCGTACACACTACTATCCCTTCTTATAACATGTAAAACTAATAAAATCATAATCAATATGAAAAAGAACAATAAAAACAATATAGCTCACAAGAGCACAACATTATCTGTAAAAAAGAAAAAACCTGTAGATAACAAAAAGCACGAAGAAGAAAAGAAGATTCGTGCAGAGAACCTGAAAAAGGAAAAAGCTGAACGAAAGGCTAAAAACAACAAAATTGTTGTAACAAACGAAGCAAAACCTATGAAGAAGATTCTCAAGTCTATGGGTGGTGTAAAGATTGAAAAACTCTCTGAAGAGGACAAGAAGAAGCTTGAAGCTTCTCGTGAGAAGATTCGTAAAGAACGTGAAACGTTATACGAGAATCGCCGTATAGCAGCGCTTAAACGCCGTTTTAAGAATGGTGAAAAGACATCAGAGGAACTCAAGAAGTCTATAGAAGAGCTTAAGGCTGAAATAAAAAGCCAAAAGCGATATGACATCTTGTTCATATTCAATCCTTCTATGAAGGCTATGGTGAAGGAAGCGTTAGCAAATACAAACATCGAAGTTACTTTATTAGCTGACGATTACGGCTGGATAAAGAACACAGATTCTCATATCCTCGACAAGTTACGAGAAATACTTCCACCGAAGACATCAATCAATCCTTACAAAGCGTCAGTAAAGGTTGAAAAGCCTAAGACAGAGGAAAAGAAGTCGTCAAACAATAACAAAGATGTTGCTGCAGCAGCCAAAAAAGCAAGAAAGGCTGATAAGGTTCAAGCATTCAAGAGTAGAAAGCCAAGATCGCACTTTAAGAAACCGTGGTGCAAAGTAAAAATGACATTAAAAACAAAGATGTCATTGAACAAAAATGTTGAACAAATTAAAACAGCAGCATAACTATGAGAAAGACAGCAAATAAACAATTGATTGGTATGCAAAGAGCGTACAGTCGAAAATATAGCGAGAGAAACAATACCATACCACCTTTGATGAAAAGTAAAATGGTTAAAGATGAACTTACTGGTAAAATGGTAAACAATCTTATCCGTGAAAACGGAAATGGACCAAAGTGGTTTAAACCAGAGCATATAACATATCCAAACATAACAACAGGAAAGTGTTATAAATCGATTGTTGACAAAAATGGTAAAGTTGTATCAACACGAGTATTATCAGAAGCTGGAAAATTTCAGCTTAAAACAGTGTTTAAACCACTTGTTAAGACTTCTGCTGCGTATATGGAAGCGTATACACAACATAAGTTTAAACGTTGGTTAAAGAAAAATCCATGTCCAATTAAATTAGATGGTATACAACAGGATTTGTTCGAAAAAGAATTCCTAAAACCTTGGGAAGAAGCTCGCGATAAGGAAACCGAACGTTGCAGAAATTTCGTTATTTCAGTATACGACAAGTTATCGTTAATCGGACGATACAAAAAATCATCCGATAAATACGAAGAAATAAAGATTGCTGAGTTAAAAGACAGCAATCTTGACATATTCAATCATAGTAGTATTAATGACATACCAAAAAATGCTACTTTGATGAAAAAAGCTCAACGTATCACTAATGTAGAAAAGAAAAAGAATTCTATGTTAGTTTCTACTAATCTTTTGGACCATACACAAAAGAAAGGTAGAATAATATTACCGGAGCTTTCAGCGGCAGCATAATTAGCTGTCAGATAGAGATGCATATGTGCGCATATGCTTGGGGCAAAATTACATCGTAGCGGATAAAGTTTTGCTGTGAGTTCGACTCTCACCTCTATCACATTACTAACTAGAACCTTTGAGTCATGATAATACGTAATTCCGTCGTAATAGTTTACGACATTGAGATTTTCCCAAACGTATTTCATTGTGTATGTAAGAATACAGAAACAAACGAATTATCATATTTTGAGATATCTAATAGAAAAAATCAATTAACAGAATTAGTCGAATTCTTTCATTATAAGAATGTAGATAGAATATTCTGTGGTTATAATAATAAACATTATGACGATGTAGTGATAAACTATATTATTGATTTCTATGCTAAATTAGATAGATTGCCATACTTTAGAGTATGTGATTCTTTGTTTAATCTTTCACATGCAATAATTACGTCTGAGGAAGGTGACATTAGTAAGTTCAAACGATGGAAATATGCAAAATATTTTTACTCAATGGACTTACTTACAATGCTATTTAGTTCAAAGTTACGTGTAGGTCTTAAAGAAATGCAAGTAACTATGCACTATAAAAATGTTGAAGAATACGATGGAGATTTTGAAAAATATCTTCCAGATGATTCTATAGACGAAATGATAGCATATAATATAAATGATGTAGAATCCACAACAGAATTATTAAATCGTTTAAGTGGTGATGTACAACTACGTTTATTTATTGAACAAGAATATGGAATTGACGCTCTTTCAATGGATAGTGTAAAATTCGGAGAGACGCTTCTATTGAAAAAGTATTGTGAACAAACAAAACTTAGTGAACAATATGTTAAAACATTACGTTCGCCAATGGATTATATACCATTAAAAGACGTCATTCTACCATTCATAAAGTACAAAAATCCAATATTACAAGACGTTCTTAAGGATATGAAGAGCCAAATAGTATATTCTAAAGAACGCAAAGGCTACGAGAAGAAGTTTGTTCTCTCGAACGTACGCTATTCTGTTGGTGTAGGAGGAATACATTCTTTACATACACCCAGAATCTTCGTACCGGATGACAATGAATACATAGGACACAGTGATGTAGCATCAATGTATCCTTCTTTTATTATAAAATATAAATGGATTCCCCGTCATTTAGGTGAAGAATTTTGGAAAGTATATTCTAAGGTTTATGCCGAAAGAATAGAAGCCAAACATAGTGGACAGAAATTAAAGAACTTAGCTCTAAAGTTAACTTTAAATTCTGTTACCGGAAAAATGCAACAAGAAACCAGTTGGATGTACGACCCATTTAGTGTCTTCAAAATACGTATTAATGGACAATTAATACTATTAATGCTTGTGGATCGTTTGTTAGAGTTAGATTGTAAGATTGTGCAAGTTAACACTGACGGTGTAATGTATATTGCTAAGAAGGCAAACAGAAGTTTAGTCCAGGAAGCTATAACTGAAGTTGAGCAATTAACACAACTGACTTTCGAGTCCGATGACTATGAGGCGTTTTATCAGTACGCTATAAATGACTATTTTGGTGTCGAAAAAGGATATTCACAATCTAAAGATCCTAAACTGATAGAAAAGAAGGGAATGTTTATTACAGATACAAGATTAGGAAAAGGGTTAGCACCAGCCATTATACCTAAAGCTGTTATAAACTATTTTTTGACGAAAGAACCTGTGAAAGACTTTATTTGTAGAAATACAGATATTAAAGACTTTCTAATGTATCAACGCGTAGATAAGAAGTTCAAAGTATTTCATGGTAATAAGCCAGTACAGAGAATAAACCGATTCTATGCGTCAAAAAGCGATTATTATTTATTTAAAGTAGATAGTGAAGGAAATAAAAATAACTTACTAACAAAATCTGGAGTTACTATTTTAAATAAATTATATGACAAACCAATTGAAGATTACAAGATTAATTATCAGTATTATATAACTGAAGCGAATAAAATAATCTCAGATTTTGTTTATCAACAATTGGAGCTGTTTTAGTAACCAGCTTGTTAACCAAAGAGTATAAGAGATGATTATTGAAGTAGAAACAAAGCTGCTTGATGCAGCACCAAACTTAAATTTAAATCAATTATTTTTCCTAAGTATGGTATTGAATAAGAATCAAATACCAAATCAAGACGTTCGCAAAATTGTCAGCCTTATTAGCGACGACGAAATATCATACTTAGTGTCTCAGAATCTTGTCACCTTGATAGAGAAAGGTGAATTAAAGGCATATCAAGAAACAGAAAAGCTTAAAGAAATAGTAGCACCCAAAAAAGACTACTTTGATATGTTTTACGATATGTACCCAGTATACGTATTACGCCCAGATGGCTCAAAAGCATATCTTCGTGCAAACGTAAACAAATGTCGTCATTTCTTCGATGTTACAACTGGAAAAAGTATAGCAATGAAAGAACATTTAATAAATTGTCTTAAATTTGAACTTGATAAAAAGAGTAGAGAAGGAAAGATAAGTTATATGAAGACGATGTGGAGATGGTTAATAGATCATCAATGGGAAGAAACTGAGGCAGAGATGCAAGATATAGAACAAAAACAAACCAATACATATGGAACAGAATTATTGTGATGTGATACGACCAATGTCGGTTGTAGCACAAGAAGCGGTAAATTATATCGCTGGTAGAAGGGAACACAATATAACATCACTTAAAACGCGATGGATGAAGTTCAATAAACAGTGTATGGGCGGAATTGAACCTAATACGGTTTATACTATAGCTGGCATTTCAGGAAGCGGTAATGAATCTTTTGCAAGTTGCAACTAAACGTACCTTTTTATTCGTTAATAAATAAAAAACGAATATGACAAATTATAATTATTTTGACATAATAGATACTGAAAATAAAGCATATTGGCTTGGATTTTTGTTTGCTGATGGTTCTATAACAACACCATATAGAGTAAACAAAGATGGATCTATTAAAAAGGGAATATATAGAATAGAAGTTTCATTAAAAGAAGAAGATAAAGACCATTTAGATAAATTAAGAAAAGAGTTAAATATAGAAAAACCACTTAATATATCTAAAACAAATTATAAAGGATCTGATAGATGTAGACTGTTTTTTAACAGTAAACATATGTGGGAAGTATTAAATTCTTATGGGTGTACTCCTAGAAAATCATCAACACTTACATTTCCACCTAAAGAAATATTCAAAGATAAAAGATTAATTAAACATTTTATTAGAGGATATTACGACGGAGATGGATGTTTGTCTTGGTGTGATACTAATCACAAAAGAGCTAATGTAAGTGTTTTAGGAACAATAAAATTTTTAACTGAATTACAACATTGGCTACCTTTAGAATTTGAAAATACTGTTACAAAAAGAATAGGAGAAAACGTAGCTTCTTTGTATTATGCAGGAAGAACTGCTTTTTATGTAACAAATTATCTTTATAAAAACTGTTCTATATATTTAAAGCGTAAACGTGAAAGATATTTAGAATATTGCCGTCTATACTTGGAAGAGTATGGATTACAACTGGGCAAATACGGTGAATTCTGGGAAGAAAATACCGTGGTAAATTCAGAGATTACGAAAGGCTCTGAATCACCGTACAGCGTAGATGGTGAATAAATATAATCCATCCAAGAGTGTCCGGCATCCAGAACGGATGAACATGTACGCGGGACTATGGTGAAGCAACATAAACCATAGAAGTTAAGATAAAAAGCTTAACGATAACATTATCGAAGAGTTCCATGGCGAATTTAATTCAGACAGATATAATTGATTTAAATCCAAACGAGGATGTTATTGTTTTAACCTTTTCATTAGAAATGGTTGGATTTAGGCAAGTTGGAAGAACGCTCTCAAATAAGCTTCGGAGAACGACTTCGACTTTGTATAGTTCGGAAACGGACCTTGATGAAAGTACATTTAAAGACGTAATCAATGTTTCCAATCAGCTAAAGAAGTACCCGATTTATTTTGTAGATAACCCGAGTACTCCTACGCAAGTTAACAATATTATCCGATGGTTCTATGATAAGTATGTAAAAGATACAAATAAGCATTTCGTAATCATTTATGATCACGCTTTGCTTACGAAACAAGAAGGCAGTACGATTGAAACAATTAGTGAATTAGAGCGAGTATTTATACAAGCTAAAAAACTACCACTAACTTCAGTTATACAATTAGCCCAAATGAATCGTAACATAGAACAACCAGAGAGAATTAACAATCCACTGTCGCATTATCCTATGAGAAGCGACTTATCATCATCAGATTCGATTTTTCAGGCAAGTGATTACGTTTTAGTAATACATAGACCGGAGATATTGAATATACAAGAATATGGTCCTAATCATCTACCTGTAAATAATAAAGTATACCTCCACATGCTTAAAAATAGAGATGCTGGAAAACCTTGTATACTTGAATTCGAGAACGACCTTATGTATAACAATTTGATCGAATCGTAATCTGATATAAAAAGGCTGAAAATATGAAGACATATACATTTAACGCAAACGAGTGCAATAATACAAATAATTTCATCAATTCATTTTTTCATACAACCACAGACTATTCTGCGATTCTTGATGATATTATTGCTGACGATATAGTTAAGAAGAACTCTTATCTTTTCGGTGCATCTACGAGTGTTAATATAACAAACAGTAATAACGATTCTTTCGATCCGAAGGAGTTCGCTAAGGCTGTTGAGTTCTTGGCTAATTACAATAAGCCGAAGAACAATAAGAAGCTTAACATTATTATCGGTGAGACATACTTCCTCATGGATGGTACCCCTATTATCTTCTATGACGACGAGATACAGATTGGTTTCGATACCTTTAAGTATTCAGACTTTGCTATGTCTTCTCTTATCGAGAAGCTTAAGCCGAGTACAAAGAAGATTATCATCGATATTTACACAAAAACAAACACAATTAACATTAAGTTATAAACAACATAAAAGAGCCATTGAGCCATGATTATATTACCTACACAAAAAGTTCCAGCAAGTTCAACTAATCCTTCATTCTTAATTCTTTACGGACGTCCAAAGTCAGGAAAGACTTCATGTCTTGCTCAGTTAGATAATAATCTAATTGTCGATCTTGAGGGAGGATCTACATTTATCGAAGCTCTTGCAGTACAAGCAAGAAGTGTGAATGATTTAGGTGAAATTGCTCAAGCCATTAGAGCTAAGAATTCCGAAGTAGGACATAATTTTTATAAGCATATCACTATTGATAATGCAACTCGATTAGAGGAAATATGTCTGCCGTATGCAGCAACATTATACCGACAGACTCCAATCGCAAAAAACTGGAAAGGTACGGATGTTCGTACTCTTCCTAATGGTTCTGGATATTTCTATATTAGACAAGCCGTTCGTAAGGTCATAGATATGTTCAGAGAATTGTGTGACGAGTTTATTTTGGTAGGACATGTAAAAGATGTTCAAGTTGACCAAAACGGTGAGGAATTATCAGAAATGGCATTAGACCTGGTTGGTAAACTCAGTTCTATCATTTGCGGAGAAGCTGATGCCGTAGGGTATCTGTATCGTAAAGGCAATGAGACCCATATAAGCTTTAAAGGTGGCGATGGAACCATCAAAGAAGCTCGTGCTCCCCATCTTCGCGGAAAAGACATCGTTATTGCTACAGGCAATGAAGATGGTACAATAACAACAGATTGGAAACAGATATATAAATAATAAAGATTATGTACAATACTAAAACAGCAACAATTAACAACGAAGAGTTTAATTCTAACTATATTCCAGTTGGTATCAATGATAACATTACACTTAAGGAAGTTTCTGTGGAGAAAAGTCCACAGGGAAAAGATTTCTTGCGTGTAACGTTTGAAAACGAGTCTGGTCAGACAGCAGAATTTACCGAATGGAAGAATGAAAAGAACATGTGGGTAAAGACTGATGCAGATCTTCAGAATAAAGATAATCAGCAGTTTGGTCGAATTATCCAGTTGATTAATTGTTTTACAACTACACCAGATGTCGAGATTAATAGTTTCGATGAAATGATTAAGTGGGTAAAGGGTATCCTTGATCCATTTATCAAAGACAAAAAGAAATTACGTCTTAAAGTTATATACAATAAGAATGGCTATACACAGGTATCCAAGTATGGTACTTATGTAGAACCTATGGATGTAACTGAGTCTCAGATAAAGTTGTTCAAGAACGATTTGCTTGAACGACCAGTAAAAGCTGATGCTGAAAAGCCAGCTGATCCGCTTGCAACTAACCCTATAAAGGTTGACACTCCGGTTACTGAGACAAAAAACGTAGATGAACTTCCGTTCTAACTTTTAGTAACTGGTGGAGTTTTCGGTTAATCCCGAATATCAGGAGAGGTTGGTTCTTCTCCTGATAACAATGTGCGAAATTAATATGTTAAACCCTAAAACCGTTTGTAGAGGCAAATGTTAGGTGAGAGTCCTACCCGTTTAATATATTTAGTTTTTGATTACACGCACATCAGTTAGGGCTCTGTAAAAGCCCACATTGAAATATGGTGTAAAGGTAGCACAATAGATTTTGGTTCTATTAGTCAGGGTTCGAATCCCTGTGTTTCAACAATATACCTCGATGGCGAAATAGGTAAACGCAGTAGACTTAAAATCTGCCGTTCCGAAAGGAACTTGGGGGTTCGATTCCCCTTCGAGGTACAATAGTAAAGCTCTGTTGGAAATAAAAGGCCAAAACAGGAATAAAATAAATTACGATAAAATGATTAATATTTTTGGAGACCGGTCAGAAAATATTAATAAGTTTAAATACAAAGTTTTAGATTGTGTAATTTATAAACCTGTCATTCAGTAATGAATGTGCGAGTTCGATTCTCGCCAGAGCTGCATGGGAAGTTATGCGGATGCATACGCGATAACAACGTAACACACAGGCTTTGTGAAATATAATGTAAGTTTAGCCCTGTATCTAAGCGTATCTTAGATGTGTTCCAGTGCATGTGGGTATACTGGTGAGTAGGGAATCTTGTCAAGGTGACCTACAATACGCCGTAAATAGCATTTTGTGGTTCAATGCGCTCTTTATGAGAGATATTTAGGTTCGACTCCTAAGACGGCACAATTAGGGTGTATACCTCAGGTGGTTAGAGGACCTAGTAGGCTTTGTCCCTAGGCAGTCACGGGTTCGACTCCCGTTACATCCACAAATACTAACTAAGAACTTATAAGTCATGTATAGTACAAAAACAGCAATCACAGTAAGTATAAAAGACTTACTTGATAAACTGGATGATTATGACATTTATTCTTATTATGTAGGTGATTTTAAAGTTGGAAAGTTGTTTAATAGTCCATTAAGAACAACTGATAAAAATCCATCTTTTGCTATATTTAAAGGTATAAATGGAGGTTTATTCTTTAAAGATCACGGAAGTGGTGAAGGAGGTAATGCTCTTAAGTTTATAAAACTTATAAAGAATATACAAACAAGAGATAAACTTGAACAAGAACTGTTACGCATCGTCCGAAAAACGAATCCTAATAGTGGTATTGTTAAATGCACATACTCCAACTCGGTGGATTCGGGGCAAACAGATATTGGAATAGTTCGTCAACCATTCACTGAAGTAGATAAACAATACTGGAAACAATTTCATATATCATTAGATACGTTGAAATTGTATCAAGTATTTAGTATAAAATACTTTCTTTGTAATAGAGTCGTCAGGGGAACCTACAAAGAATCTAATCCTATGTATGCATATAAAGTGTTTGATAAATTTAAAATATATCGACCACTTGCTTCCAAGTATACTAAATGGCGCACTAATCTGACAAATAGTGATGTCCAGGGATTAGCCGAATTGCCTAAGGAAGGAGGTAATCTATTGATAATCACAAAAAGTCTAAAAGACGTTATGTGTTTACACGAGATGGGTTTTTATGCTATAGCTGCATCAAGTGAAACTACGTTTATACCTGAGAATATTATAAAATCATTACGTAGTAAATGGAAACATATTGTGATAATATATGATAGAGATAAAACAGGAATGTTGGAATCTCGTAAGTATAGTAAACAGTATAAAATGGATGCCGTATTTGTCCATAAAAAATTTAAAGCAAAAGACATTTCAGATGCGATAAGAGACAATTCTTATACTGAAGTGAAAAAGTGGTTAACTAAAACATTAGAAAAATATGATTGAAACTTTGATTCTATCAACTCTGTGCGGTTTTGCAGCAGGGTTGTTATCATATACAATCGCAAATAGTGGCTCTATGCGATTCTTTAAAGTAAACCCGAATGTAAATGTTCGCATTTTTAAAAACAATGATGGAACGTTTTCGATAACTGTAAAATCAAAAAAGTCTGAAATATTTATTCTTGGAAACAAGCTTGGTGTAGAATCATTAAGTTATGGAAAAGAATAAAGGTAGAGTAAAAAATGCGACAAAGGTCAATAAGTATGGTATAGAGTTTAGAAGTAAACTCGAATGTTATACTTATGAAGCTTTTATGAACGCTGGAATTCCAGTAGAATATGAGCCAAAGCATTTTACTGTATTAGACAAATTTGAATATTTACAAGAGAAAATCAGAGCCATTACATATCTACCAGACTTTATTGGACATTATAAAGACAAAAAGTTTGTTGTAGAATGTAAAGGTATGATAACGGAATCGTTTCCGTTACGATGGAAATTGTTTAAAAATTATTTAAAACGTCATCGAAGTAAACATAAATGTTATTTGGTTAGAAACCATAAACAAGTTGAAGAGATGATAAAAGACATTAAATGCGAATGAATAAAGAATTTATTAAAAACGGTAAGGAAATAACTACTAAACAGAATGGTGAAGATTATGCTCTTGAAGCAGGTCGAGTATACAATTTGAAATATAAACCTTTTCAAGGTCCTATACTTGAAATGGATGGTATACTCAGTTTACCTGATAAGATATATACAACTACAGATGAAGATGCTTTTGTAAATCGTATTATTAAATATTTTAATGAACGATGTACAAATAATCTTGGTGTATTACTTACTGGTCTTAAAGGATCTGGTAAAACACTTATGAGTAAACAACTTGCAGTAAAAACAAATCTTCCTATTATTGTTGTAGATCCAGGGTTCAGAGTACGAGATCTCAATGATTTCTTTTTGAAATTTAATCAACCAGTAGTAGTATTGTTTGATGAAATTGAAAAAAATGATTATTGTTGGGATACAAATGACTTATTGCCATTTTTAGACGGTGTTCAGAAGTCCGGCAAACGTCTTGTAATAATGACATGTAATAATGATTCAAAATTGTCTGACTGTATAAAAAACAGATGTGGACGTATACGTTATAAACGTAATTTTGAAGGCGTTTCTGACAATATGATTAAATCAATCGTATATGACTTTATTGAAAATACAGATGAATATAAAGATAAACTCGCTAACTATATAATTGAAAATATATCAGTACGTAGTTTTGATAACATTATTTCATTTTGTAATGATGTAATTGCTGAAAATTATCCTGAAGATTTCAATGAAGTTATTAAATACATGAACATTGATACAAAATAACTATGGATATATCTATTCCTTACTACGAGGATTTTACCCGAATTAGTAATTCTAATATAGGTTGGTTTCTTAATAAAGGACCAGCCTATTTACACAAAAAACTATCCGGTCAGCTTGAGGATGAAACATCTCAATCTATGACTAAAGGTACTATGATTCATGAATACCTATTACAGCCAGAAGAGTTCCAAAAAGACTATGTAGTCTGGGACAAAAGTAGACCTTCTTCTACAAATGAAGAAAAGTTCTGTCAGGCATTAGCGGATAGTCTTGAAATTGAGCCAAATAAAAGCCTTCTAAGTGCATATAAAGCAGCTTATAGTACAAGTGGAAAGTCTGACGATAAAATACTCTCAGAAGCCACAAAAAAGGCCTCTACGCTAAAGGAATATATAGAGTTCCTAAAGAGTAGAGACCAACGTGAGATGATTACACCTTATAGTGCAAATCAACTTATGAAAATAAAAGAAAACATAAGTAATCACAAAGCAGCTTGTAAACTATTGTTACCAGCAGATAACAAAAACGTATTTCATGAATTTCATATCAATTGGGAATATATTTCTTATAAATATTATCATGACATTGAATTTACTTGTCCTTGTAAATCTTTACTTGATAGTGTTTCATTTGATTATGATAATAAAAAAGTCATATTAATGGACTTGAAAACAACATCTCATTTACATAATTTTGCAGATGCTGTTAATACATATGATTATACAAGACAATTGTATTTTTATACAAAAGCTCTCAAATGGTATATAACAAACGAATTACATGAAGATGGAGATACATGGAGATTCGAATGGTATATAATAGCTATTGATAGTTTAACAAGTGATATACGTGTATTTACATTTTCTTATAAACAAGTATATGGAGAAAATGTAGAAAAGGTTCGTAATGCTATACGAGATATTGTATGGCATAAGGACAATGATCTATGGGAACATAGTAGAGCTTATTATGAAGGAAACGGTATTGAAACTTTGAACCTATGAGTCAATTTGAAAAAATAATAATACCTCTTATAGAGCCTAAATTAAAACCAATTGATTTTACAGATAAAACTGGATTTATAGGATGTTATACATTTGATCCAGATAGACCTTCTTTTGATAAAGAGTTTTTTATAGTATTTAATAATGATATACGAAACGAATATACAAAAGATTTATCTGTAAGATTATCACATTCACTTAACATAAAGAATACATATATAAAAAGGGTTAATAATATTCCTTATTATGTGTATTCTTTTTATGTTAAGCCAGAACTAAAAAAATATTATAATGGCATATTAGATTTAACTGCAAGTCATAAGATAAAAGTAGCAAATTTTTGGTCACCGTCCGATAAATTAGTGAATAATCTACTTTCTAATACAATCTTACATACTACAGTTGATCATAATATGCCATTAACAGATTATCAACAATCTTATAAAGATAAGATAAGTTTGATAATTAAAAAAGGAGACAGTCTCAAATGAGATTGCCTCCTTATTTTTTTGTCATATATATAGAATGACAACAATTAGCGGAAATTTTTAATTTTTTATTCTACATATGCATCGTCAGTTGCATAATCATCAATAGAAGTTTCATCATTACTACTTTCGTAATCATCCATAGTTGCATAATCATCAATATTATCATAAGATGGATATGATGTTTTAGTAGCTTTTATTGGTTTATATTGATCTCCTAACATTTTCATCCACCAAGAATAGTTACGTGAATAAAACGAAGTATTTGAACTGACACCATTATATGTGAAAGATGAATGTAAATTATTAAGTACACCTAAAGTTTTCCATATTGATGCTTCAAGATTTGTAAAACCTTTGTATTTTCCTTGCTTAATAATTTTATCTCCATACGGTTCAAGACTAGACGGGTCCTGTGTAAGTATAACAGATGGTATAGAATACCAAGATTTTATACCAGAAGACAATACTGTAGCTGAGTTTACAATTTCACCAACTGTATTTACATCCCATTGTTCTATTGCTGAATTGACAGTACGAATATATGAATTTCTAAACCATTCTTTATATAATTTAGATTGTATAATTTCTTCTGGAGTATAAATAGTTTCTTTTTGTGGATTAATTGGAGATACATCTTTACACCAATTATTTATAGAATCATATGTGTATATCATAGATAATACCATACCTATTTCTATTAATGTTTGTCTTATGGCGAATTTTTCAACTTGAGAAAGTTTACGTTTTACACCAGAACTAAATATATTTGTAATACCTCTTAACATAACACCTAAAGATCTACCTAAGGCTTTTAATAATTCAGGTTCTGGCATACCTATAGAATAATTCCATGACATTCGTTTATTCTGTTGTTCAACAGTTCTATTTTTTATTTCATATGTCTTAATGTTTTTTATTCTTCCATTTACGATATTTTCTTTATTTTTTTCTTCAACTTCTCTTACTGATACATCATCTCTACCGGCATATAATTCTTGAGAACGTTGTAACATCCATGCGCGCATCGAACCAATAAACTGACCCCACATTGTATTTTTATATTTAGGATTATCGTTATCTGGGTTTACACCATTGATTAATGCACCTCTTAATAAAGTAATTCCTCTAATATTTTTCTTTATTCTTTCAGTAATATACTCTTCGTATTCTGGTTTTATTTCAGCAAGACCGTTATTAAACTTGTATGCTCCATACAGTGTAGTTCCACAACTCATATGTGCAAGGTTTGCTTTAAATTTAGATTTACCTGCTTTTAAGAACAACTACTGCATTTCATATTTAGTATAAAATCCTGTAGGTATTGTACCACCGTCGTAAAATCTGTAATTATTCATAAAAGCTCTTAATAACGTAGCATTTGAAATATAATCTAATGCTGAATATCCACCCATTAACGATTGATTCAGTATTTTTATAAATCTATTTGTACCAACATTACTACTTGTTGCAGCATAATCTTTAGATATTCCGAATAACTACATTAAAGCACTTTGTTTATTATTAGCTATAGGATTTCCTATATTTATTAAAAATAATGGAAGATTCTTTAATGTAGATATTAAAGACGTACTGAGATCTCTTAATGTAAAATATCTACCTACTATACCATCTTTTATTATATTTCTTGTTGAATCCATAAAACCAGCACCCATAGATAAAAAGTTGGCTCCAAGCATTTGTAACGTAGATAATCGTTTAATGGTACCTGCAATAATACGAGTTCTGCTGTTTTTGTATAAATTACCATATACATGTGAATCCATCATACTGTCGTATTGTGATCTAAGATTTTTAGTATCGTTTATGGTTTCTTCTCTATTCTCTGGATCTTGAGCATAACGTAAAGCTTGTAATTTTGTCAATATATTACGTTTATTTTTATAATTAGAAGCCATATTTACATACATTAATACAGCTGATGTAATATCATACGTATATTTTTCTCTATCTTTAAGTTTTCCTATGAATTTTAAAGGTATATTTTGATTTACAGTCTAATCTGGACCTAAATACAAATCATCAGTAGATCTCTAATCGTAATCATTTGTGTTGACATTTAAAAATTGTTCTCTTATATTATCTAATGCACTTTTTGTACCTTTTTTAGTTGAACGTAATATACTTACAACATCAGATGCTTGTAGTTTAGGTAATTGATAATTGAACTATTGATTATTAAATTCCATCCATTGCTATGATTGCTACATTGACTATATTAACTATTCGTATAATGTACGCATAGTATTATCGCTCATCATTTTATCATAAGCTTCGGAATTATCATAATAAAACGGATTAGGTTGTTCTGATTGATTTTGATAAATATCATATTGTTCATTTATATATTTTGGATTTGATTTTTGTAAAAATCTACCTCTTGGTATTTCAATTATAGAAAACTCAGTTTTACCATCTTTATTATTAAATACTTTATTTAACGGCTCTAAATAACTAAATATACTCAAAGGTTTTCTACTTTCAGTCATTAATCCAGTTTCAAAATCCTATTGAAGATATGTATATGTAAATAAATCTTTAAAGAATGTTCTTATATCATTTTCGCTCTATTGTGAAAAATCTATAGGATTTCCTTCATCATCATTTAATCCAGGTATATATCCATCATTTTGTGCAATCTACGTATAATGATCTACCATATATTGATAAAACGAAATAGCTTCATCTTCATTAACAGTCTATTCTAAATCTTCATTTAAATAATAACCTTGTTCATCTCTATATGGTATAGGATGCATGTAAAAATAATCTGAAAAATCATGTGTTTCTGTGTTATGTTCACCACCATCTTCTATTATTTGATCTGTATTTTTACAATCTATCCAAAATTGTATATTATTCATCATGCGTCTAAGATCTGGTTCTAATCCATCTCCTTTTACTGCAGATTTTAACATTCCACGTATTAATCTTGCATATATTACATCGTGAGATTCTGGATTAATATCTTCAGCATCTTTAAAAATCATATTGATTAGATTAGGATTTATACCTATAGTAGCATTATATTTTACAAATAATTGCAATGGTGTGAAATCTCCAGTTTTGTTACATTCTTCTTCTATCCTTTTCCTTTCAGACATATAACTATCATAATCTATATCTGAATTTATTTGACTACCGATCCATTTCTGCCAAGCTTTAAGCTCGAATGCTATCTATCTATCTTCATCTGTTTTAATAGTACCATCTTCATTATATGCATTCGATAACTATTCAAGTTGATGATTCCACATATCAAGTTTTCTTTGATCTTCTGGATCTGTAAGTCTTTCCGGGTATGAAAAACCAGTTTCTTTGTCTTTACATTTATTTAGATAATAATTTATATTAGATTGTATAAGATTATATTTGGCTAGTGTTTTTGGAGATAGTCCATGACATTCTGATAACTATTTAGCTTCTACATTATCGGGATCTAACGATCCTTTATATGGCTAACTTAATCTTTCTTTATAATAATCGTATGTATATCGCAAATTTGCATGCTTACATTTAAAGTCGTATAAAGCAAGCTGATATTCTACAATATGTGGCATCTTTCCATCTTCCCATTCCTCATCATCAGCAAACTATTTAGTAACACTGTTTATCAATTTACCTGTTACATCATCAGTTATATAATGAAATCCATATCTATTTTGAAAATCTTGATTTATACGCTCAACTTCTGCATCTACATCTAACAAATATTGTCCATAATTAATAGGTCTTATGAAATATCCAGTTGGAACACCATTTCTATCAAATTCCATAAACTATTTTTGCCAATTACGTGTAAGTTGTTTGCTAATTTTATTAGCTTTTTCATATGCATTTACTATCTTAGATCTTTCTTTATAGCTTTCTTCTAAGGTTTTAGTTTCTGCATACTATATTAAATTAAATGCAGCTTTTATTAATGGACTTTGTGATCTTGCATTATTTGATGTATACTCATACCAAGTATTTATATCACCATACATTGCGTTTCTATGTAAGTAATCTTTTAATACTTGTTTCATATCATCTTTAGTTGAATCTTCACTAGTAATAACTTCATTATCTACTATATCGTCTACTATTTTATCGGTAACTACAACAAGAGCTTCTTTCCATAAGTTATATGCACTATCTATAGATGCTTCAACTTCCTTCTTTAAAGCTCTATTATTAGATGTCATGTTTTTATCATTTACAGACGGTATTTCATTTTTAACAAGATTTGAATAGAATGCAATAGAATTTTGATACATTAATACTAATTCATCTGCTGTTATATTACTATATGGATCCTATAACTGACTTTGTTGTTGTAAGAAACCTAATACTGTATTTTTAGCAGCATCTCCAGATAAATTATCAACAATACCTATATTCTATATAGCCATATTTAATGCTGTGTTGATAGCCAACTAATCATCCTATAACTACAATTCATTTATAGTTTCAAATATTTTATTTTGTATCTATTCACGTTTTGCAGATTTATTTGGAAGTTTCTTATAAGCTTTATATAATATAGAGAATTGTTTTTGTATTTTTGATTTAACTTCATTTTGTTGAGATGTAGAATCAAATAATGTAGGAGCGTTTTCTTGATATACGACTTTTAATTTGAAGTCCTACGGGAACATTGACTACATAAGTAAATCCATAGCATCTTCATAAGCTGTATTTTTATGTACACCTATTGATAATGCTATTTTTCTTATAATTTCATTAACAAAATTACGTACTCTTTGGAAGAATGTAGTGTCTTTCTTGTCAACTTTAATTTGTTGTAATTTGTGAACAAAATTTATATTTGATAATTCTGCTAAGAACTCATATGTATCAGATAATCCGTAATCTTTAGCATCTTCTCCTAAAGCTTTTTTAACTTCAGATAAAAGATTTTCAAGTTTAGATTTTAATTCCTCATTACCGTTTATAGTTTCTACAGTAACAGCATGTAATAATTCATGCATTATAGTCTATGTAAGACTGTTTGAATAGTTATTATCATTTCTAAATGTTGCGTAACTATTTATCTATACTACGTGTCTGTATGCATCATATCTTGCAGCAGTGTTTAGAGGCAATGATGTAGTAAACTCAAAAGAAATATGTTTACCTTTTAGTGCTTTTGCTATAGCGTCGGCTATAAAACGTTCATGAATACTTGTACCTCTTACTTCTTTCAATATCTCCCTCATTACAGCTTCAGTATCAGACTATGAGAATGGAGAATTAGCGTTTTGTTTACCAAATATTATAGATTGCCACTGAGCAATGTCCTTTTTTGATTTAGGTTCTGTATACATCGTAAGACGGTCTCGTTTTTCATCATATGAAAACTTAAGTCTAAAGTGTGAAAATTTAGATTCAAATTCTTTTCTTATGTTATCTTTTATAATTTCACGTCTTGATTTATTCATCTTATAATAACCAGTAGATAAATAGCGTTTCTTTTTATCTTCGATAAAATTATATATCTATTCTCTTTCCTATTGACTTATTATATCTTGTTTAGATTCGTATATATTGTCATTTTGTGTAGAAAAGGTGCCTTTATTATCTGTAGCTGATTTAATTTGGTTAGAATCAAATACAGCCCATGATTTACTTCCTCTATCTTCTACATTATTAATATAAGAGTATCCATCTTTATTCATTCTTGTGAATAAAGATTTCATTAAGTTTAATCTTTCTTCAGCCGATTTAGTATATTTATAATCTCTAAATTTATCAAATTCCTCATCAGAAATAATATCATTATTTTTTAAATTTCTCAATGCTCTTACAAAATCACCTTGAGCTAAGTCTGTCCATTTAAATTCATTTTTGATATTTAAAAATACAGCATATTTACTTGAAACATTACTACCATATAAATCAATTTCATCTGCTGCTTTTTCCGTACCAAAATGATAAGCAAATGCTAAAACACGGTCTTCTTTTTTAGCTTTACTTATATCAAATATAGATATATTTTCAGTATCACTTCTATGATAAACAACTAAAGGTTCACCATTTTCATCAACTACTTTAGATACTTGATTGTTATTTTTCCATTTTTTAAAGTCTTCTATATCACTTTTTGTACCTAAAAAATGAACATTTTCATTAGGGTTAAATACAACAGCTACATCGGAACCGAATTCATTTTTAGATTTGTTTGACAAAATAGCATCGTTTCCTTTTTGTTTAGCTTGTGTAAATAAATTTCTTTGTTCTTCATAATAAGTATTTTGACCTTCTTCTATAATCGGATTATGAATATTTAATACAGCCGGTATAATTCCGTTTTTGACACTTCTGTTATTCCATAAGTTTTTAAATTCATCGCGTTTTCTATTTATCCAATCGTTAAATGTTTCTTTACCATAACGAATATCAAATACCTCTTCAAAAAACTATTTGTCAGATTTGTTTTCATATCCATATCTAGCCTTTCTTTCTGATAAATATTTACCATGAGTACCGCCTTTATCACGATCAAATATGCCATGTTTATTTGGAGAACTTTGTCTTATATTTGGACCTATTATTTCATTTTTCCAATCATCAGTATCCATTCTACCATTACCAAGAGCTTCTTTAAGTTCCCACCATAATTTAACCCAATTGTTAAATCCTTCATTATCTTTTATTCTCCTATTTATTCCAGAAATATACTGCAAAGAAGCCCAAGGCTGTCTATTAAAATACATTTCGTTTTGTGTTTCAGGAGCCCCAGAACCTTTTCCTCTTTTTGCTGTATTTAAACCATCTGAAAAATCAGAATCCGTTCCGTGCCAATATATAGAATTTGAAATCGAATTCGGAAATATTGTTTTAATATATTGTTCGTATTCAGATTTAGTACCAATTTTGGAAAGTTCTGGATTTACTTCAAACAAAAAATCTACAGCATCGTTAAAATCTATTATTTTAGACGTACTAATTTCATATTTTTTAGTCCAATCACCAAACCAGTTTGTAAAATTAGATGTATATACCTTAGCCTTAGCTTTTAATGCTGCTTGTCTATCTCCATTATAATTATCTAAAAGAGATTTAAATAGAATGGAATCGGCGCCATTAGGCGCCTTATCCAAACTATATCCATTATTCTTGTCCCAGAGGAAATAAGCAGCGTCCTCACCGAACAAACTTGTTAATTCGTCAAACTCTTGTTTGACTTTTTTATTACTTAAATTTGGGCAAAATGCATTCATTATTTACCTCCTTTACAATGATTTTTAATTTCTTGTGCTTTTTTAATATCTTCATCCGACATACCTAATTCTTTTAAGAAATCAGTTTGACGAGTATCTTCTACAGTATCTGTTATTGTTATTTTATCACTTAAATCAATCGAACTAATTACAGCAGGATTTAAGTCATATATAGGATACTCAAATATTCTATCTAATGCTTCTCTCTATTTGTAATTCAAAGATTCTATAAAATCTAATATTTTTATTAGAATATTTGGAATTTCCATAGTTTTTTCTTTTTCACCTTCTTGGATATCATAATTATTTTCAATATCAGAAATTATTTCTCCTGTCAAACGTTTTACCTTCTTTGCAAAATCACCATAAAAATAATCTTCACTTACTATTGTAATTCCAGTATTTCCAAGTTTCTACAGTTCATCCATAAATTTACTTGTTTTATATAATAGATTTAATATATCTTTTTCATCCATATTATCCATTAGATATTTGTCATTTATTTTTATATGTAATTTTTGGATAGCGTGTTTAATATTATTTTTACCGGTTATATTTGTAGTTTGGTCGTCGATATCAAACCATTTTTGTATTTGTTTTAGTGCATCAGTATAATTCTTAGGTAATTTATTAGTATATGAAGTAGAGTTATATCCATTATCTATAGTATTATATAATTCTTGTACTTTTTGCTTCAAATAATTATATAATTTAGGAGTTCTTGTTATAGATATATTAGATATATTTGAATTGAAGAAAGCATCACCATCTCCGACAATAAGTTTTTTATACTTTCCTGTATTCCATTCTTTTATTATATCATCAATCTCTTGATTTATTACTTTCTTAAATTCTTCTATATCAGCATCTGTCCATACGCCATTCTTACCTTTCTTACCGTAATGATACCAGTGTTGCGTACTTAATGGCATAGCATTGTCAAGACCTCTTATAACAGCTTGAGTAACTTTTGGATAATGCTTACCCTATCCGTATTTTTTAGCGTACCTAGAATTCGGATCTATTACTTCATGACCACTGTCTCTATCTGTATTATCTGTAAATATATACAAATAATCTGGATGATTTTCAACTTCCTTTCTAGACCAGTTACCTACATGCTACTCAATCTTAATAGAATCAGTATCTGGAAGTAATGATTTAAATTCTTCTCTAAGTTTCGTTAGTAATCTACTAAATCTTCCATTATCTTGTTCAATTCCTTGTTGATTTTTATGTGTAATAACAGAATCATCGGTGTTAGTTAAATCTTTTCTAGCTTCTGGATTTTGCTCAAACGACATTCGCATAAACGTTTCAAGTATTTTGTCAGAATTGTTATTCCATTCATTTATATTTAAGTTAGAAATATTTCTTCCTATATTTCTTGCTGTAGATCCAGCAGCCGTTTTAAGTTTATTTACAACAGACATTCCCTCTTCAGTTAGTTTTGTAACCTTTCCGTTACTATCTCTAATAACGTATTTATTACTGTTTGTATAATATAACTTAGCTGCCTAGAAAGCACCTTCTACAGTATTAAATGTTCCTAAACTTGTTTCAAATGGTCTATTTGCAAAATTACTTAAATTTACATTTTCACCAGTTCCACTATATACATTTATTTCGTTTCTATTTATGTTAGAAGAATCATTATTATCTGTGCTAGTTTCAACATTAGATAACTCAGCCTAAGTCTTATTAAATACATCTTCAATTGCTTTTAAAGCAACTTTAGATTTATCATCTCCAACATACTGTTCACGTTCAACCCACTTGCCATCTTTATATACATTATATTTTTGTACATCTCTTGTACCAACTCCTGCGAAATTCTTAGTGAGTACAGGTGTAGATTCCTCTTCAAATACCTTAGTTTCTGGATTATATTTATACCACTTTTCACTATTTAAATCAAATACATGCGTAGGTTTATTGAGAGATATACCTAACTGCACTGCAGTATTTGTACCTCCAGAGACACCATTTTTAGCAGAATTCATAGAAGCTATTGCAAACACACCATCTGAAGATACTACCTAATAGAAATTACGTACTTGTAAATTTCCTTGTAATGTATCATCATAATGTTTTCCAAGAAGTTCAAATTCTCTACGTCTAGCAAATTCCATCTATTCTTTAGATAATACAGTAGCTTTAACGCCACGTTTATTCAAAGAACTAGATAATACTTGATTTCCTTGGTCTCTATAATGATTTATTTGTTTTACACCAGCATTTCTTGCATAGAAATCCCAAGCAGTATCAGCACCATATGCACCACCTGAATGCATTACAATTTCACTCATAGAATTATAACCTAATTTTGATTCTTTCTTAGTAACAGGAACTGTTGGTATAACCACGTCATTCTATTGATCATATTTAGAATCATTAATAGATTGTATAATCTCTTGATACATCTAATTTGATAATGCATTTTTATGTTCAGAAATAAAACCGAATAATCGACGAGTTATTGTTTCTGTATCTATTGTTGATAGATTTTTAGAATAGTTTTCAACATATTTAAAGTCCCAACCATATTCATAGATCTTCTGTTTATGTCCAGAATCAAATCCTGCTTTTTTAATTTTAATATACATAGATGCAGTTGATTCATTATTCTCTCCCACACCTCCAATTGGTGTAACTAATTTATATATATTAAAATTAGAAGCGTTATTTCCACGGCTTCCAGGTACTCTTGTTGTTATATATAAAGGTGGTTTAACATCGTTAGCAGTTCTTATTATTAATGCATAATCAGTATTATAAAGTATATTACGTTCTCCGTCTGCATTCTTTTCAGCCAATCTTCTTGAGAATGTATAATCTTGGAAATTATTTCTAGCTAATTCATCTAAGTCTATATATTTCTCAAAATCGTTTTTCGATAATATATTTTGTACATAACTAGCCATACTTTCACCGTAAGCAGTATCTATCTCACCTCTTATCCATGCTGGTGGAACATATTTGAACAAATTATTCCATCCTGCATATTCTCCAGAAGTCATATAAGCATATACTATAAGATCTCTTGCAAACTGTCTTACAACTCTATCTTCATCCAATAATAAATCCTGCCATGCATCTATTAACATATCAGAGTTCATAGAACTATCTCCTACTCTATCGGCTATAGCTATGAAAGAAGGTCTTTCATATCGTTTACCATTTACTAATACAGGTTCCTATTCCTAAGCTGAATATATCTATTGTATTAACATGTTATCTGCGAGTCGCTTATACTAATCCATTGTTCGTATAGCAGTATTCAACATATTTAATCTATGTGCCATAGAATATTTTCCAACAAATAATTCAGATATTTGTTTATCTGTCTTACCTAAATATTCTTTAGCATATTTTGCTATATATTTACACTTTATTTGCGTCTAAACAGCCTTGCTTATAGCTTCTAGTTTCTTAATGTTTATAGATTCTTGTTCTGGATTAAGTTGATTATACAGTTCTGTTATTTCATGTATAAATACACTATTACCGTTGAATGTTTGTCCTTTTAGTATAACAAATGGTAAAGAACAAGCATAATCTGTTTTTGATTTAATCCATGATTCTTCAGCCAATCTATGTAAAGATTCTTCATCCCATAATGATTTTTCAGAATCACCATAAAATAATTTATTGAAATCCTATCTGTATTTATATATGGCTAAGAATGATTTACCGTGTTTCTTTGTATCAATCTTTGTTTTTTGTACAAGATTACCAAGTGCTATAGAATATCTTTCAAGTGTTTTCCATGCATAAAATACATCACGTTGAATATTTGCAACATCATATATATAACCGTCTACAGTAACTGTTTTTTGTTCAGGATGTATAGCTATTTCTTTCAATACATTCATTTTAGATTTTATAATATCTACAACACGTAATTGTTCTGAAGTATTATTTTTATCACCTATAGTATATCTACTTATTACAGATTCACTAACATCTTCTGGACTTAACCATTTTAATACAGCATTTGTTATAGCTTCTTTCTGAGCACTATATACTGTTTTAAACTTATTAGGGTCTCTCATAAACTCGCTATTAGCAGAGTTACTAGCGTTAGCCATATCACGTATAATAGGCTATGCTAAGAACCATAATGCAGATTCTCCAAATCCACTTCTTATCAACAAGTTAGACATATTATATGTAAACTGATTAATGTTCATTTTACTAATATATGGATCTTTTACAATATCCACATGAGCATTAATAAATGCAGAAATCCAAGATGATATATAATTATATTGATCATCAATAAGTTTATCAAAATTACATATTCCACTTTCTTCTGTAAACTTTGTCTTCTTAAATGATACCTTAAAACATCTTGTTAATTCTTGATTAGTAACATTTAGAGCATATGGACCTATACCAAATTTACCTGTTATATAATCATTTCTACGTGTAACCTGTTCATGCAATGATCCGAAGTTATATGCCCTTGCTTTATTAGAACCTTGTTCTGGAATCTATTTTGCTATATCTGTAAGTAATTCAGTATCGTTATCAATAGATTTATACAAAGAATGTATAGAATTTTCAGTATCTTTAAGTAATGTCATCATTTGATTCAATATATTATTCTAATGATATTCAGCACTATCTGGATCAAATTGATCATGCGATACTGTCTTTCCGTCTTCTGATTTTTTATAATTAAACGACGCTAAATAAAGGTGGTCAATATCAAACATTTGTGTTAACTCATTGTTACCAATGAGATCAGACTATATCTTCACTATTTTCAGTGTCGTGCGTTTCGTGAGATTTTCTTTCCTCACTACCCCAACTCTTCTTTTCATATAATTTTCTTGTTCGTTGGTTTAAATCGAATTGAATTTTATGTACCATTGATGGTACTTGTTGAACATACGGTTTTACAATATCTATAAATTTTAAACCTTGCTTTGTTCCACAACAAATAGAAAAACTGTCTTCTTTTCTACCTTCATGAAACATGTAAAACTATACGTCCCAAACTTCTTTAAAGTAATCAATTATGACTTGAACTTCTTTTTTAGGTAAGCATGTTGCTATTTTAATATAAAATCCATGTACTTTTCCAGTTTTAGATTTTCTTATATTTATATGTCCATCGTCCATATACCAAATAGCTATGCCTAAGCTATCAAGTCTATTTAAAAGTTTCCTGTTTCCTATAACTTTTTTAGGTTTATAAAAAACACGTCTTAATACTTTGGCAAAAGGCGTCATATAAAGTTTCATATAATATACAATCACATTTGGATTATAACCACACGTTTTTATATAACTCTTTAAACCTGTATTTCTTATTCCTTTGTTATTAAATTGCTTTATTTTCCACTCTAAGTAATCTTTCTGAGCTTCACAATGTGCAATTTTATATACATTATTATTACTAATTGAGCCATCGCCCAATAATGCGCCTATCATAAGGCTTCTTGATTCTTTATTAAATTTTGTTTTCATATTCGTTATTATCCATTTAGGAAATTTTTATCTTTAATTAGTCGTTGAACCTTCCCTTAAAGGGCTTGGCTGCTGATTGTCCACTTGATATGGAGTTTCCAGCAATTAACACGATTTTTTATATTATACTGGTTCGAACATTGATATTGTTTATCCGAACCAGTTATCTTTGTAAACTCTTCAGGTAATATTATAGTAGACTTAACTGCAGGAATAACGTCAACAAAGCGTAATGCATGTATAGACGATTGTGCCTAAGTAGGAATACGATATCCTATAGTATTAGCTTTAGCTCCACTACCAATAATATTATTATCTATTAACCATTGTCTGGCTTCGTTAAATGATAATCCTTTTGGTAATATATTTTCAAAATAATCAATAGATATAACAGCATCCATACTATTATCTTCATTAATCATTTGAAGTTTTTTACCACCATTTATTTTAGGTGACATTGTAGCATCAGATTGTATAGCTCCACCTTGTACAGAAGAACCTTCTACTGCAAACACAGATCTTTGTACAAATGAATTACCTGGAGTTATTATGTCTATTATTCGTTTGTTTATAGTAGATATTAATATACTCTCTATCCAACTAGAATCTGATGTAGCAGCAATAGGTGCTTTAAAATTACCTTTTTCATCAACCTATAAAGCTTCTATAAGACCTTTATTGGCATTTCTAGAAGACATCTAACTTATTAAATATCTACTAAGTTTCTTATTGTCGACATTTCCAAATTCATCAATTCCAAATTCCTCTTTCACGCCTTTATATCCAAGTTCTGTAAGTTGGTTTATACTATCCATTAAAGAACTGAGAATCTATTTACCGGATACTTGTTTACCAGTAACATTATCAACATAATTTGTTCTATCAAGACGTAAATTCTATAATACAACTTTAACCATCTGTGTACCTATAGCTGTTGTGTCACCTTCTTCTGGATCGGTATTTTGCTGTCTACGTAAGAAACCATAGTCCTGTTCATATACATTAAATGGCTCGTTTATAGATGTTCCATCATACTTAACTGCACCTTGTGAGCCAACTTTAACAGCTGACGTCATAAGCAACATATCTACTTTTTCATTCAGCATTTTGTTATATATTTCAGACATATGTCCAGTAGCAATACATGGGAATAACGGGAATAAAGCAAATTTATTATAATATGGTACCGAAACATCAGATTGCGTTTCACCATTAAGTGTATGATCTCTAAATCCATAGGCAGTATATTTAGTAGAAACCATATTTACAGCTTCATAAATATCCTTATATGCCTCAGCTTTGTCCATCCAGTTATATTTATCATCGCCTTTAAGTATATTAAAAGCTTTTTTAACTCTTCCAAATAATGCTCCACGTGAACGCAATAAGTTTTCACACATCTAATCTGTAATATATGCAGCACCGTCGGCAACATTTATATCACCTGTATATGCATTGAAGAACTAACGTCCTTTTTCTTCTGCTTTAGCTAAAGCTTCTTTGTCTTTATCAGATAAAGATTCGTCAGATAATATTTTATCAATAGACATGTTATATGCATCTATATAATTATCTTTAACTATAGCGTACATATCACGTACAGCATTGTCAGTAAACATGCTTTCAAGTCTATTAAATATATCAGATGATGATTTTACCTTATAATCACTACATTCAGCGCACCTATATGTTGATTTCATATTTGGTAAGTTTTCAACATTATCATCTCCAGTTGAAACTAGACCACCAATACGTTTTTGGATATCAAATGTACTATCTTTGATGTGATCACCTTCATATAAAACTTTAAACATTGCTGGATGTCCACTAAAACATCTCATTACCTCTTCTGTAGACATTGTAGATTTATTATTAGCATCACTTATTATTATAGCAATAGCTAAACCTTTACATACATTTAATCTTGCTTGCCTCTTAGGTCCGTTTGGTAATTTATTCCAAGATGGTATAGATTCCATTATCTTATTTGTTATATTTTCGATATGGTTTTGATTAAACATATGTGTATCAAGATTTGAAAAATTCTTTGAATAACTAGGTATTAATATATCATCTTGTTTCGTTTGTAGATTATATTCACTAATATCACGTCTTGTAACCAGACCTAAATTTATTGCTTTCTATACTGAAAGTTGATATTGTATATTAAGTGTATATGCCATGGTTTTACGCTGTCTCTCTAAGAATTGTTCATCAGTTTCTCCGTCACGTTTTTCAAACAACCATTCGTTTGCAAGTTTTAACATGTCTACGCTTGACTTTATAGGATCATTTAGATTTATTGTCTTTAAATTACCATCTTCATCAAACATAGGTTCGCCAGTCTCTTTATCTAATTGAACTACTTCAGTTAACGACAAAAATCTAGTTCCATTAGGTTCTACTGAACCATTTTTAGTATGATAATTTTTAATATAAGCTTCCTTTGGTAATACTTTTCTACCTTGTTTTTCATAACCTGGAATATTATCGTAACCAAGATCCTCCATACATTGCTATATCGCTAATCTTTCACCTTTAGCGTATTCAAGCATCTAATCTAAAACACTGTTATCTGGACGAATATATGGAGCACGTCCATTCCACATAATTGTTGGAATGTTTGTTACATCACCTGATTCATTATATACCATACCTGGTAACTATATACCTGATAAACACATCCAAGTACCTTTATCAGCAAGAGTTGGAAATATTAAATAACCTTGTTGAGTCATAGACATCTTAGCCATGTAATCATCAGCAATAGGTTCTTGTTTATACTCAGTTCCGCCGTCTCCTCTATTATCTGTTTTAGATCCAATATATGTATGTGTACTTATATTACATTTTCCATTATTAATGCTTTTAAGTATGATAGATCCAGAGTCAAAACCAGAAATATTAGTTATATTATAACCAAATTTCATTAATCTTCTAACAATTGGATTGTTTTTATCATTGGTATTCAACGCATTTACAATATGTGAAATACTATTGTTTTGAGATACGGCATGTAACTTTTTACCATTTAAACCAAGTGCCATAGCTTCTATAGTATTTCTATTATAAATACCTTGCTGATTTCCAAGTTCTTTTACAAAACCGTTATCAGTGTATGCATTATTTAAAACATCTTCATTTATATTACCTTTTACATCTACAAAATTATACAATCTATCTATAAATGTAGAAATGCTTGATTCACCTTTATCTGTAAGTAATCTTTCTAATGCATCAACACCTGTTCCATTGTACTTATTAGATAACATACTGTTTAACGCATCTTTTGAGAATATTATACCTATCGTATTTAATTTATCTATAAATGATCTCTTTATATCTTCTATGTCATCGAAAATAGATTTATTATATTCAATTCCATCTAATTCAAATGTTTGGTTTGCAGAAGTTAATCCTTCACGAAGTTTTTCAATAAATCCAGCAGTTCTGCTAAATATATCTTTATTTTCTGCACCTCCCATTCCTTCATTAAATATTAGATGACCATTTTTATCTCTTTCACGTTTAAATACAGAAACTTGTCCAGATATCAAGAACTGTGTCCATTGTTTTGAATACATTTTTCTATCTCTATCAAGAGAACTATTTCCAATTTTTATTTCTTTACCGTTTTCTTGTTTTTTAGACACAGCTGTAATAAAATCTATCTTTAAACTCCTTACTGCACATAATATTGATACACAATACGCTTCAGCATCGTAGTTTATTTTGATACTTCCGTCTGAATTGTGTTTATAACATTGTTCGTATAATTTATGGAATTTATTATATATATATTTATACATCTCCTTAGTTTCAGATAAACGTTTGAATTCATTATCCAATTCTTGTAATGAAGAACATAAATGTAGATCATTTACTATAGTATTAAATACTTCTGTCATCGGCATGAACGTCGGAGATAAGAACTTGTTTTTAGATAAATCATAATCAAGAATTTTATTTCCGTCTTCATCATTATTATATCTTACATAAGGTATGGTAGATAAAAAGAATTTAACACTTTCTGGTAAAGTATCAAGTTTAGATGTTTCATATGAAGCTTTATCGAATTGGTCTATGTTTTTACTCATAGCTTCTTCGGTTTCGTCATCAATATTTTCATCAGAAACAACATCTTCGATTTTTCCAGAATATGCAGTAATAGTAGATTCTATATACTCATTAATTTTATCAAGTAGTACATCTAATTTTGGATAAACTTTTGTAAAACCTCTTACTTTACCTTTTTTATCTAATATAGACTTGTCTTCTGACTGAAATACTTCTCTAAATGCTCTATGTATATTATCTATCTCAGAATCTTCAAGATAATTTCCGCATAACTCATCAATTAAGTCTTGTGATAAATTATTTACAAAACTAGTAGCATCTTTTATTTTATATTCTCCTGCATTTATTGAATCCAAATTCATTGAACTTGCTATCCAATAACCAAGAGCTCTTACCATTTCTTGTACGTCTCCAGAGTTGGCTAAATATTTAAAGTCAGCACTTTTTCCAGATTTATTATTAACAGTATAATACAATCCTTCACCAAATAATTTTCTAAAACGTTTTTTCTTTTGTTCAGAAATTTCAACATTCGCATATTTACCTTTATTGGTATTATGAAATGTGTTTATCATATTAATAGCGCCAGCAACTCCTATTTTAGGTACTAAACCTAATTCAAGTGTAAGTTGTTTAAACCATTTAAATGGTTTTTTATACCACTTAGCTTGTTTTATAGCATCTTTATTAGTCATGTAATCCATATACATGTCAGCAAATGCTTCCGCTATTTTTCTGTCTGAAATATTTTTACCATTTCTTTTTCTATACGAATTGTAAAATTCTTCACGTACATTATCTGGTAATACTAATTCCATTATTTTATGGAATGCTTCATGATATGCAACACTTCTTGGAGCATATTGTGATAGTTTTATCATCTAATCACAACACAAACCTAATACATATTGGTTATCACCAATCTAACCTAAGAATTTTTGATGTTCATCTGCAAAATAAACTGCATCATGATTTCCAAAAACTTTATCGAAATATTCAATTATTTTTTGTCTAAACTCTTCGGATGTTCCCGGCATAATTTCATTAACATTCTATGTAGAATATGTTAATCCACCAAGGTTTCTAAAGTTTCTGTTTCTCAAGCGTTCATGCTATTTTTCAACAGATTTTATAACATCTTTTTTCTCTATTCCTATCTCTTGATTCTTATCAACAATTCCAAAATTATCGACGTTTAATTGTGTATATGATTTTCCAATAGCTCTTGTACGCAATATACCATTACGTAACATATATCCAAGCCATGTAGATCCTTGTGTACCATCAGCGTCCTTATGTGTAAAATCTTCTCTGTAAAAAACATAACCATTTGGTAATTCGATTTTATCAGCATCTGTATTTTTAAACATCTGTTTTGCTGTATAAAATACGCTATTCTATGAGTCAGACATGTTTTCGTTTAATAATTTAGCGTCAACATTATTACTCATTGCAGATACATCTTTAATTAAATCATTAATTTGTGTAGATATATCATACTTTTTACTACCTATTTCTACAATACCATTATTATTTAATACAACTCTATTGTTGGTGTTATTATATACAGATAATTTCTTTTGATTTGATAAATCTGCCATATATAATCTCTATTGTAAAAGAGAATATATATCATATCCGTTTATATTTCTATCACCACGCATATATAATTGCATTAAATATACAAGTCGTTTTGCAGATTCTTCTCCAATTGCACCAGTTTCGATAGGAACACCTATATACTAATTATTGCCAGTATAATAAAAATAAATAACTGCTCCGTTGTTAATTGCTAAATGTTGTTTCTAAAAAGTATCATCAAAACCACCAATACGTGTTCTAAGATCTGATCCAGCATATACATCATAGAACATAGCTCCTGTATTCTTATTCATTGTAAATACAGATAAACCTATTCTATTTTCTTTAGATGTTTTTATAGTATATAAATCCTGCTCGTTTCCAAATCCTTTAAATAAAAATTCTGTAACAAGGTGTGTCGACGCAACATTATCATCATATTTAATACTGCCTTTATTTGTACTTAGTGTAAAAGATATTTTTTTATTTTTATCTTCTGCTACTATTTTTAAAGCTTGTTTTACAATCTTTGCAAACTTACGATGTACATTATTTATCTTTCTGATTCTTTCCTATGTTTCCTCATTAGATGTAGGTTGATAACCAGGACTAATTAATATAGGTAAATCTGCCCAGTTTTTCTTTCCATTATCATCAGTATATTCTATATACATTACAACATCACCTTCATTAATGTTATAACCGTATCCTCTACTATTTCGATATGTCTTTGGTTTATTAGCTACATAAAACGACACTTTCACTTTTTCCAAGAAATCTGGTTTTTGTGACATGTTATAATATGCATCATTATATAACATAGCATCCCATGCAGGATTATGTTGTGTAGATGTAGCATATAAATCGGTCCATTTTTGAGAGATTCTATTAAGTTTTTCTGCAGCATCTTTAGGAGCTTCTGGATATTCTTTATCCTCACGCATTGAAAATTGCTCATTAAAATCTCTAATTAAATCCAATCCGTCCTGTATATCATTTTCAAGTATTTGTTTTTGTGAAACATCTTGTATATATGTATCATTAAACTTCTTAGCATTATCTATAAGTTTAGCAAAATAATTATTTAATAGTGTATCGTACCATTCTTGTAATACAGGTCTGTTATGTAAGTCATTTAAAACATGCTCATGAAGGGTTTTTGTCCAGTTTTTAATTGTATTGTGTAGTTGGAAATACTTTTCACCTATACCTTTTACAGTTCTTGATGTATTATCTCCTGTACCAGTATTATCTATTACGAAATCTTCAAGCCACCACTTTTGAACAAACCTAGACATTTCACCAAAATTAGCAGTATTTTCTGCAAGTTTTTCCATAGCAGAAGCTATTAACTCCTATTCACGTGTTACATCTACTACATTAGTATTAGGATCTTTCAATACCATATCTAATGCTTTTTGTGCGTCAAATACACATTGATACAACTTTTTAACATTATCTTTCTCCTCTTGTGTAGTAGCCTTTAATCCTGGAATATTAGTTAAAGTACAATCTAATTCGTTACATATATCAGATAAATAATTTATCTTATCTTCTACTTCTTGTGGAATTAAATCTTGATTCTTAAATAACTCTTCAAACGAAACATCAAAATATTCTTTATTTTTAGATTTCTAAATAAAGTCATTTATTTCATTTATCTTTCCAATAACATCATCATATTTATTAGAAAGTTCATTGAAATATGTGTTATATTGCTCAGCTGTATATTGTTGAGAAACAGTTAATTCATCAAGTTTATTAAATCTATTATTTTTTACATTATCTACAATATTGTTATAGATTCTTATTTGTTCATTAATATGACCAACTTGTTCAACTGCTTTTTCATGTTCTTTAGTAAGATCCACTTCATTTTCATGTCCCAATTTTGTTGGTATATGCATATAGTTGATTTTACCGTCTGTTTTTTGTACAAATATTGTAGGAAGATTCTCTATATCACATGTTACAGGTAATACAGATAAAGACTTTGTTACTTGTCCGAATTTACTTAATAATATATCTTCTATTTGATGAAGTATATTTTCTTCTCTCTAATGTATTGTATAATTAGCTTTACGTCCTGGTTTATAGTCCCATCTTGATTTTATGTCAATATATGAAGATAAAATATCTATTACGTGAATATCTTTGTTTTTATCTATAACTATAATATCGGCTTGTACAGAATTTCTAGTATTTGTATCATACAACATCTAATTGGTATTTATTATTTTATATCCTAAGTCATCAAAAGACTTCTTCAATGATGTCATATCTGCTATAAATTCTTCGTACCCAGAAAAATTTGCAATATTACGTAAAGCAGAATTATCACCTACAAGAATACCTATTGCAGCATTTCTAACAAGTTCTCCTGCAATTATACCAGGACTACGTTTATAATTATATATATGTACTATAATAGCTTGTTCAATGCCTTCAGTATTTCTATATTTTACATATGTCTGTATTGGAAAACCTTCTGGAGCTATTTGTTTTAATGCATTTTCAAAAGATTCATCCGATGTATTAAGCTATTTAAGTTTTTTAGCTTGTTCTTCATAGAATGCAATTGTTTCGTCTGTAAAATATAACTTATCTTGTTGATTTTTACATATTACAACGCTGCCATCCTCAGTCTATACAATAGTATTAAAATACGTAGATATATCTTTTATTATATTTTGATTATCTTTGTTTATTGTATTCTATATAGTATTATATAATTGTGCTGCTGGCTCAATTTGATGTGGTTCTGTATATCCATAAGAAGCTATTTCTTCAGGAGAACTTAAATTATTCAATATATCGGAATTAAATATAGCCTGTTTTGCAGCATATTTACTATATATTTCTTTTATTGCTGGTAATACACTATCTATATCTATATCTTCTGCAATTTCTTTAAGTTCTTCTACAAACTAAGCTATTTTGTATGTAGATGTTTTTGCCTTCTATAAAAGATAATTAGCTGCTTGAGCTAATTGAGGAAGAGCTGGAATAAAAGAACCATATGCATTTCTTCTAAGTTTCTTTTTATTCTTTTCATATATCTCCTTAGCCTTTGCTTTACGACGTTCATATTTTTCTTTAGCTTTAGCTAAATTAGAGTTTCGTTTTTCCCTGGTAGACTCCCACTTTGTTTCAGGTGCAGGCTTAGACTCTACAGTTGTTGTAGAATCACTAGGATCGAATGGTATATGGTCATCTGGTTTTACACTTTCTGTTTTAGCATTTTTGCGCTCAGCCTCTTCCTATAGAGATTCCATATATTTATTTATAATATCGCCTTCAAATGCATCAGATGCCATCCAATTTAACTTAGCATTTTCTCTGTCCGCTTCACGTATTTTATTTACACGAGTCTTATATTCATTGTTTTTTACATCTTCTGGATTATATGGAGTTGTAATGTCTTCGTTTCGTATAGACTCAGCTTTATCAGCATCTCCAGACATTAACGCTGCAACATATCTACGATCTCTATCAATACTTTTTTTATACTATGTAGGATTATATTCGTACTTATCTCCGTTCTTAACAAGACCATATTGAAATTGATTAATATATGATTGTGTTACAGCTCTGTCAGCTGCAAGAGCTACACTATTTAATTCAAGCTATTGAATATCATCCTGGTTTACAGTAGATACATCATTTATAGCTTCTAATGCATCAAGTAAGTCTGCGTCTGTTTTTCCTAAGTTTATATCTGGATCAAGCTATTTTAAAGCGTTCTTAGTTTCTTCTATCTATGCAATTGTACTATTTAATATAGTCTTAGCATCTGGACGCTTTGTCTTTAATTTAAGTTTATCTGATAAAAAATTAAAGAAATCTTGTGCAGAATTCTGCTGACCTTTAAATTTAAGAAGAGCTTTAAGTCTATTTACAAGTCTTGTTTTTTCACGAACATATTCTTTGTAATTTATTAAACTTTCTTCTTCTGCTCTATTTTGAGCTTCATTTCTTATTTTTTCAAGACTTAAATTAAATTCAGGATCTTTCGTGTCTTTTCCATCTTTTTTAGCTTGTTCTATTGCATCCTTTACAGCTTTATTTCCAGCTTGTATTCTTTTTTGTGACAATGCTAAATCTAAAGATAAATCACCTGCTCTTGCTGCAGTTACAATATTATCTATATCATTATTAAGTTCATTGTTTTGATATGCACTCTTTAAATTAGCATCATTTTCAGATCTTTGCTTTTCGTTTTGTTCCTATTGAGATTGTAAATCATATATATCTGCAATAGCTATAGCATATTCTTTAGTACCGTATTCAATACCTTTAGCTTTTAGTTGCTACTTTAGTTTCTCATTCTTAGTTAACGATATAATCTTATTTGCTGCATCAATCTTCTCATCATAATCATCTTGAGTATAAATAGGGTTTTCTCTGCGTCTGTCGTTTTGATACATAGTCTACATAGACTCTATTACTTCAGCGCCTCTTCCATTCATAGCTTGTTCTGCAAATGCAACATTAGCCGCTCTGTCAAGACGATTTCTTTCTCTATTCATAACAGCTGACTATCTTATAAACTAATCAGTTTTATACTATCTAACAGCATTTTTAACATTTCCGTAAAAGTTTATAAGTTGTCCTGGATGAAAACCTCCCATGCCGCCTAAAGCAAATCCACCTTTTACGTTCTACCAAAATTCAAGATCATCATCTAATTTAGAATTACCAATACCCATTAATGATAAATATGCTTCAGCAACTCTTCCACCTTGTACAAAATCATTTATAATAAGGTCTCCTAAAGATGCATTACCAAAACCATACTTAGATGCAAAGTCTTCTTTTGAATTCAAATATTGAACACCTTCTTCTGCACCTTCAGATGTAGCCTGCATAAATCCTCTTCTTGCAGCATTTAATCCATATCTAGCACCTATTCTCATCCAATCTTTTGGTAACAGCTTATCGTATACATTTTGGTATTTATTCATGATCTGATCACCGTATCTTCTAACGAATGCTTTTGCCTAAGGCGTTAAAAGTTTAGATCCTTGGTGTGCAATTTCTCTTGTTATTGCTCCAGCACCACCAAAAACAACTCGTCCTCCATAACCAAATCCAAGAGATTCTCCTATAGCAGAACCTGTATTATAACCAGAACTCATTCTGCTTTTAAATGTACTAGTAGATCTTCTAAATCCATTTGCATATCTTTCTGCAGTCTATTCTGCAGCATTGCTGGCAGCTTCACCAGATACACTAGATATTACTTTTCCAGCTTTTGTTTTAGATACTTTATTAACAAGTTTCTTTGATAAAACTTTACCACCATCAAGTACAACATCTCTTGATTTAGCTAGAAGTTTAGTCGGTAAGAAGTTCATAGCAAGCTATATAGGCATTTCACCCATTGTTCTTACATTATCTGCCCAAAATTGTGCCTTAAGACCTTTATTTGAATTTAACATTGCTTCTTGTAAACGAGGATCATTATTTTTAGTAAGTCCCATTACAAGATCTCTCAATGCATTTTTATCATCTTCTTCTGTACCAGAATTATATCTTTCGTTTATCCAATCTTTAGAATAACCATGTTTTGTATAATACTAAATACTTTGTTTTTTTAAGTCACCTAAAATATCACTTTTTGATTTTGGGTCATCATTAAAGAAAGATAACTCTTTTATGGATTCATACAGATTATCTACTTTCTTCTATCCTGTTTCTGCATAGTTTTCATCGAAACCTCCTTTTATCTATCCAGGAATAGCTAAAGCACCTCCAATATTAGTTACAGCTGCTCCAGCAACAGGTGATCCTAACATTGATACAGCAGCTCCAGCAGCCAAAGATCCATACTATATTAAGTTAGATTTAATTTGATCCATTGAAGAATTAGAACTTCCGATCATTCCTGGAGCAACGTAAAACCAATAATCAGGACTAAATAATGATGCATCCTGATGAATCTGTTTTCCTTTTTTGTATGCTTCAGATACTCGCCAATAATCATTGTATCGATCATTTAATTTAGATGTTTCTAAATAATCATTCTCAAGTTCTTTATTTTCAGTATCTTTTGCGTTTTTTGTAATTTCAGAAATTTTTAAATCTTTATCTAGATTATTTTGCTATATTTGAAATTTTGTATCTTTATATTTTAATGCATTATTTAATTGTTTACCAAACTATTCTGGATTTGTATAAAGATTTTTTAAATTTTCCTGAAAATTTTGATTATCTTCATATTGAATTCTATTTGCTATTTTTTCATCATATTCACGTAATAATTCTGCTCTTCTTGCGGCTCTATATTCTGCGCTCTTCTTAAGTTTATTATAGGTGCCAAGATGATTTAATAGTTTTACAGAATCCCATAATTCTCCTGCAATATATCCTCCAAGACCACCGTGATTAAGAACATAATTTATTTTATATTCTTCATCTAATTCTTTCAATTGAGGGTTATCCATCTTCTATTTAAGAAGATTTATTTGATTGTTGTATTCATTTATCTGTTTCTTTACTTCATTATAACGTTGTCTGAAGTTCGGATCGTTTTTAGAATTAGGTTGAGATACAGTTTCTGCTAAAAGATTCTTTTGGTTTTCAATAATATCAATGTTTTTTTGTATATTTAACCTCTATATATGAGCATCAGCATAACTTTTATCTAAGTCATTAAAATTCTTTTTACTAGCTATTGACTCTAAATGAGTTGAAGTAGCATCACCAACAAGACTTCCTATTGTATTATTAAATGCATAAATACCTTTAAGTATATGTCTCCATGAGTTAAACGCTCCTTCTTTGTTGTCGCCCATTTTAACAAGATTTCTTGCAAGAACGCCTTTATAACCATCACCATGTTTAGCCAGTTCGTTTACCCAATTTGTGAATTCTTGTTCGTACTCTTTATCGTTTTGTTCTGCTTTACGTTTATATTCTTCAGCTCTCTTTTTATCTAACTCTTCGTATTCACGTTTACGTTTTTCGGCGGCTTTTTTAGATTCAGCTTTCTGATCTTCTATAAACTATCTGTATCTAGCTTCTTGATTTTCTCTATCAGTTCTAGTTTTTACAGCTTTTCTTACTATATTACTTGCTTTATCTATAGATGAATTCCCAGGCGTAGTAAAACGCTTGGGAACTATTTTATTCATCTATTCTAATGGATTTGTTGTTTTAAATCCATTACCTAAATTAGGTATTCCTATTTTATTATATTCCATAATTAAGGCTCTAAATATTTTTTAGTATATTGATAATCTTTCTCAAATACTTCCATTTGTACAACACCTTTACTTCCTCTAGGCTTTATTATTTTAAATTTAGGTATTTGTTTTCCATTACTGTCAGTATTATATCCAGATTGATATTTTATAGATCCGGAAATATAATATCTAGTTTTTCCACGCTTATCTGTTTTTGCATGAAGTTCTCCAGCAGGTTCAAAATAGAAGTCAGAAGCATTTTGTGGTAATTTAAATTTAATTCTATAATTAGGTGTTTTTCCATATACACTATTTGTAGTATAGAATAAATCGTTCACTTTATCTTTAGGTATATTATAACTCTTAAATCTACCTTGATCATCATATATTTCTTTAATTCCTGCGCCAGGTGACGAATTAATCTTTAAATATTTTGTATCTTTAGTATCATAGTGAACAGAACCAGTTCCATTATTATCTGCACCTCTAAATATATTCTGCGCATCAGCTTCATCTCTTCTTAGTTTCTTAGCATATTTATAATCAGTTGCAGCATTAGCAGCATGTTCTCTAATACCTTGATCTGCTCTATATTTAGTTAAAGCAAATTCATCAGCATCCTTTTCTGAGTATATACGTTTAGCTTGCGAATGAGCAACATCTTTTATAAACTACTAATCTATTTGGTCTTGTGTAACATACGGATTTTCATGACGCATTTTATTACTAAGAACATTATAATAATATCCTCCTAATGGATCGTTTTTAAGATATTGAGCCTTTTCTTTTGCTATATTTAATAGGTCATTTTCATCAATACCTCTATATCTATAACCACCTTTAGTTCCCTTCTCACTAGCCTTCATACCATTATATATTGGATCTGATAACTCAGTAAGAGTCATATATTCTTCTGGGGATGTTCTAGTCCATATTCCATTTTTAAGTGTATCGTAATCCTCAAACGATGGTATACCAAGCTATTTTAATGCATAATCTTCATAATCCTTATTATATTTGCGTTTAGTTGAAAGATTTGCTCTATTTATAAGATATTGCTTTGCTGCTTCTGAGCCCATTTTGAGTTTCTATAATTCACCATACGGTATTGAATTTATAGCTTTCTATATTTCTGCTCTACCTTCAATAGATCTTAGCATATCTGGACCATACTTGTCCATTACTTCACGTATAGCACCATTGGTAAGTCTATCCCAATTCTCATTATCCTTAGCAAAAGGACTATAGAAATCTCCGTATTGCTTTCTAAAGTCCTTTAAATCTTTATCCGTCTATAAATAATCTTCACGTAAAGCATTTATATAATTCTACTGAGCATTATAGACCATATTTGCCATACGTGGATCAAACACGTCATCTATCTAATAGACAATCGGTTGTTCTTTTCCAAGTATATTCATAATTACATTTTAATCTTTTTACTAAAGTTAAATTTAAAGTTAGGTTTTAACAACATACTTCTACCTAAAGAAGAAAACGGACTTATTCCAAGATTTAAAAGATCTAACTCTCTTTTTATACGTGGATCCATTTTAAATGTCATTTTTGGCATCATAGATTCATATAATTTTTTTGCAAATGGATTATTAGAAAAATCATAACGTTCTTCTGATTGTTTATGTGCAGGTACGTCTTCTTTACTTCTACTATCAATGTCTTTTGCATAAAGATCTAATAACTTATCATTATAACGTTCACTTCTAAATTGCTGATAATTGTTATATAAATTCTTAGCAAATCCAGACAATGAATTAAGTATACCTTGGTTAGCACTTTCAATACCTCTTAATTTCTGTGCATTGGCTTCTCTGATTCTTTCTTGCTGTATCTGGTTAGCTTGTTGTCTTGCTGCTGCATCACGAGCACCTTCTTGTAACAAAGTTTGTGCATATTGAGCTCTATAATTATTATTTATCTCATTAGCTTTATCATATGTATCGGCTATATTTCTCTGATAAGTTGAATTAAGTTTAGCCTGCTGAATCATTCTTTGTCCTGGAGACATTCCACCAGCATTGTTTATATTATATAACTATTGTCTGTATGCGTCTTTAACTGCATTTATAGGGTTATATGGATCATACTTAAGGCTAGCTAGTTTATCGAGAGCTATATTAGCATAATTATTAATAGCATATGGACTTTCTGCATGCATTGGAAGTTTTTTATACATATTCTTCTAACCCATAGCAGTTGTCAATCCAAATATATATGGTAGTGATGTCGTTCCATAATTTATCAAAGAACTCCAATCTTTTCCATCATCGTATGATCTTGACTACAATAAACCTAACATTTTATGTTGTTTTTCTTGTCTATTCATTATTTCTTTACCTTTCTGTAATAACTGTTCTTTATATAAATTGGCTTGCTTTAAATTCAACTCTTTAGTTTTATCATCGCCTTTACCATTCTATATTTCGTTTATAAGTTTATTTGTTTTTTCTACTTCTTGTGCTGGTTTAGCTGCTTGATCTGCAAAACTTATACCATTTGTTATATCTATATCATTTCCTGCTATATAAATATGATCACCATTTTCAGCAGACGTAAACTGATCATCGGCTCTTTTTACACCCTTATCTACATATGATGCTTGACCATTTATAAAATCCCACTGAGATTCACCTTTACCTATACGACCATTTATAGGTCCATATTGCTCACCAGCAGGTGTCCATACTTTACCATACGGTTTTATATCATCATTTTGTTTATTATTATAATTTTGATCTTTACCTCTGTCTGCACTATACAAACCTGTAGAATAACCATTATTGTCATAATATTCATTCTGCAAAGCTTTTGTTCTAGCTTCACTTAAAGCCTGTGTATTATATCCATCGTTTGAAATCTGTAACTGTCCTATACGTCTTCTTAGCTTTCTTTCATGATTTCTCTTCTTACGATGAGATCCAAACAATCCACCAATAGCTCCAAATAATCCACCTATACCAGCTCCAATTAAGCTACCAGCACCAGGAAATATACTTCCTACTAAACCTCCTACACCAGCTCCAGCACCAAATCCAGACGTTGTATTATTAATCGTAGATTGTTTATCAAGAGCTTTCATGTATTTTATTTCAGCGTCTGTATCTATACCACCATATCCTTGATATCCAACACCATTTATGTTGTCATTAAATGTAGATACACTACCTTGTAGATCTTTTGTACTCTTAACATTTTTATCCATTGAAGATAAACCTTTTCCAAGAGCTATACCATTGTATATAGCACCGCCGAGATTTAATATATTTCCAGCTACAGCTGCAGCACTACCGAAAGCATTCTTAAGACTAGCTTTACCTGCTTCTTTTGCTAGATTAGTTCCGACAACTTTACCTGTCTATACTCCAAGATTACTTAAAGCTTGATTTGTTAAAACTTTATTTCCTGTCTATAAACCTAATTTAAACGCTAAATTGTTTGCACCATTTAACGCTGTAGAAGATAAACCTACATTAAATAACTATGAAGCTGCGGCTGGAGTTAAAGACGATAGAGATGAAAATGAAGGCATCAATGAAGATGATAATGTAGGTGTTAACAAAGATGTTGTAGAAGCTGCATGTGGCATAAAAGTAGCAGCTGACTTTGTAAGATTAAGGTTATTCATCAATGAACTTACATTTGATTGTATTCCATTTGATAACTACATAGATGTTTGTTTATTAACATCATCAGCTTGATCGTTTGCATTTATACCAAGATACATATTAGCAGGATCTGTTCGTTTACTTGCTAAATCATATTTAGGCAAGTATTTATATTTTAAATATCCTCTTTTCATTTTTAATTATAAGATTGTCTTGTTTTAGTAATAAAATTATTTATAGTAGATTCTTTTGATGTGTTACAATCAATATATGTTTCAACCATCCATTTTCCTCTAAGTCTTTGTCCATAACCTTCATTATATATATCTGAAGACGTATTACCTTCAAAACCTACTCTAGGTATAGGGTAACTTATAACACCTTCTCTATCTGTCAAGAATGTATGAACACTATCACAATAATGTTCTGTATCAGATAAATCTGTTATAAAGCTTATATTCTTTTCATTAAAGAAATCAGGTTTTTCCAAAGAATTTCTACCTCTTCTGTTCGCATATATAATCTATTGATTGTCAAAAACTTTAGTTGTATTTACATTGTTATTTACAACAAATTGTACAATCATTGGATTTACATAAGTATTTTCAATATCAAGATTATTTTTAGAATAACAATATGTTTTATAACCTTCAATATTCGTTATTTTATTTACATAGTTATCTAATAAATAAAAACCATCTGTAAATAATGTATCCTAATCATTATACAAAGATGTAGCTATATTATATTTTGTATTGAATATTATACTATACAAATCACTATCTTTCCTTATATTTCCAAAATATAACTCATTATTAGTCTTATCATACAATATCTTTGGTAAATGTAGATCATCATACATATTTAAAATATTTGTAACGCTTAAACTATCACTATAGTTGGTAACACTATTATCATTCAATGTACATATACAATTATTGTAATAATCAAACCAGAATAATCTATTTTCAGAATCTGTTATACACATATCGTCTTTTCTCATACCATATTTAGTATCCAAATAATCAATACGCTTTAACAATGTACCTTGACCTAATTGTATATCATTATCATTATTATCTTTAACAATAGATCTTTCGTTTATAGACATCTTTCCAACAGCATTCTTCTAAAACACATACGTACGATCATTCATTGTATATATATCTGTTATTTCTCCATACTGTGAGTTTGTATCAACAAAATCAGCAGGTTTAAATATCTACCAATTATCTACGTTTTCACCATTTGTTTTCACTTGTGAATAAAATATTCTTTGTGGAAAGTTTGTTTCTGGTTTATCTAATTGCTAAGCATTAAATATGTTATTAGAACTTTCATTATCAGAATATATATTATTATAATTGTATGCTGGTAATTCTTGTGAAACAACACCTTCTATTGAAGCAGGTTTTATCTGTACATTAGTATTATAATCATTCATTGCAGGACCATACATAAAGTGTGGATTTATATCGCTTTCCATTATAACATTATTAGAAACCTACATAGACTATAGATTAGACGAAAAATCATTAAAATCATAAAATTTATGTGCTGTTATAAATCTATGTTGTGCTATATATGTAGATCCGTCAAATACACAGAAACGATCCTAATCGAATCTGGTAGTATTTGAAGTTATATTAAAGTAGTTTCCAAATCCATAATATGTATCATACTACATTTGTGTTAACAGTTTTCCAGAGAATTGCTGTGCTTCATGTGTTATGTTACATAAATATGCACCCAATGTAATATCTTTAGTACACTATTTTAAAGTTCCTGTAATCTCGTTTAAACTTACTGTGGTGTCTAACAAACGCTGATACAACTACGTATATACATTCGATGAAGTTTGTATATTATTTAGATAACATACGAAACATTGTCCTCCAGCACTAAGCGGACCTATTGCAGGCGGTATGTATGCTTTACTCGACACCGATGTATATTCTGTATATTTTTCCCACTCTTTATCGGAAGCAGCATTAGATCCCCAATTAAACAATGCTGAAGTATTAGTTCCAGGATCTCCATAATATTTACCACAACATACAAAATTTACATACGATTCGGTACTAACAGTTTGTACAAAATTACTATATTGTTTAATAGCATCTTTTACAACTTCACCTTCTTTTTTTACTTCACTAAAACATTGATTCCATTCTAGGTTTTTAGAATCTTTAATAGATTTTATATCAAATTTAGTCTTATCGGTATTTAAATATGTATAACCAATATCAGTAGTATTATTACCTTGTGGATATAAATATATTTTATACATCTATGTATTATAATCAAATACGTATTGTTTTGTTTTTCCATTTATATCACAAGATATAGCTGATCTATTTATTTTAAGATATTCTTCAGAATTATCAACAATTGCAGACCAATTAAAACCAGTATAATCATCATGCTTATTTTCAACTTTTTTATTAAATGTTTTTTTAATAGTAGAATTGTTTATAATTTTATTTACTTTCTATAATGTTCCAGGGTATATATAACTTAACAATTCAAGATACTTAGCGTTGTTCTATAATCGTTTAACCTATTCGTCGTTTTGACATATAAACGATGTACTAAATAATTGAAAAATTTTTTGGTTTTTTTCAGAATGTGCGAATTTTCCATTAGGATAAAACTTTACATATTTTTTCCAATCTGGCTAATTATCATTACTCCAATCTGTAAACCAATAAAATAGACAAGGTTGACTTGTTAAAAATCCAGTTGGATAATATGGAGAATATTTCTATCTATCATCGTTATTGCTAGAATTCGATTCATAAAGTGGAGCTATATCCTATCTTACAGGTTTTGCAATAACACATTGTTCCAAATTTCTAGTATAATTATCATGCTTTTTACATCTTACTATCTCATATCCAACAATATTATATTGTTTTATTATATTTGGATCTAAAGTTACTTTAAATTCCAAACCTATTGAATACACAAAATTGTCATCATATATAGGAAATTCTCTCATTCTTGGGACTTTTATATCTCCAATATGATATACATTAGATCTATTTCCGTCAGCTGAATATAAAACAATACCGTATCTATATGTTTCTCCACGTTTTAAAGATCTAAGTATACTTGAACTAAATATATCATGATACATTTTATCATTGCTATAATATAAACAATGTTGTTTATATATTTCTGGCACTGTTTTATTTTTAATAGTAGATTCTGTAAATTGTTTTGTGCTTATAGTATCACCGCTTTTCAGCTCTAAATAACTAGAATAATTTGGATTAAAAGAATCTGAAGATTTTGCTGAACTTTTTAATGCTCCTACTGTTATAAATCTCCATTGTATATTTTTACCAAATCCTCCAAGTGTATATTGAAAGTTTTCATCAAACTATCCATTATAATTAAACGGATTATATATACATTCTGCCCTTAGTGATTTACTTTCTCCAGTTCTATATGAATTTATATCAGAATAAGCTGGAAATATATCTTTTCCATATATACTACTTTCTATTGTATTTACAGCATCATCTATAGTTGTTAATTCAATATCTGATTCTGTAAATATATCGTTATTTGGAGTAATATATTTAAAATAAGATTTGTTGTTTTGTGGCATACTAATAGAGTATGTTTTAAAATCCATATCTTTTATATCTAATACAGTTTTATCTTTTATATTGCCAGCTAACAAATACTCTTGGTTTTTTTCTATAATTTTTGGTACAAATTGTTGACCATATAATGCTGAAAACTCTTCTATAGTTAATTTCTATAATGAATTTAAACCACTATCGTTTATAATAATAACATTCTATTCAGTAGATGATATATCGGTAGTATGAATCAAAGAATCATATATCAAATCTATTTCAGCATTCTAATTTGGTTTTATATATGATATTCTATACAATAATATACTATCATACCTGTCCTTCGAGTTAAAAATTGCAGATCCAAGTGTATCAATTTCTCCTGTTCCAGGTTCGTAAAATGAACTATTTATATTTATTTTTAATTTAAATCCGATATTTGTTACAGTATCTTCAGATCGTCCTTGTTTAGATTGATCGTCTCCAGAAATAACCTATATTTTATTAGTTAATGGTGATAACATACTTCTTCCGCCATGTTTTTTATATAAAACATACGCGTATTGTACTTGTCCTGTTTTTAATTGTCCGGATATAATTCCATCTATTATAACCTTATTTCGTGGAAAAAATCCATTCTATTGTATATCAAATGATTCTATATACTTAAACTCCTTTACATTCGTATGAAAGTAATTTCTTTGTAATTTATTTATATAGTCTTTATCTAATATATTCAATTCCATTATCTTATGAATACCATCAGCTATATAAAGTTTAAGTACGTCTGTTTGTTCTAGGTTTAATACAACAGAAATATTTTTAACATCTTTGTAAACGTTATACTACTTATGATCACTTATTCTAAACAAAAACGTATACTTATATTCGTTATCTACGAGCTTTACGCTTGCTACATTTAAGAAATATAAATCTTCAAGTATATCTGTGTTTGGTCTTCCACCTGTTTTGTTTACATGTGTTTTGTATAGTATTATACAATGTTCTCCACACTATACTGTTTTATATATATAATCAAATACTACATTTATATTTGCATCCTTACTCTGAATACCTTTTAACAAATCTACATTATCTGTAGAACTAAATAACATTTCTTTTACTGTTATTGGATTTAATAGACCTTGTTTTTCTTCTGGAGAAGCTACATCACCGCCTATATTATATTTATTGCTAGATATTCTTGTATTTATACCTAATGTATATTTTGTATTTTTAACATTAGAGTACATTGTATCGGAATCCATTCCTTCTACAAAAGTATTTATATTTAAGTTCTAATTAGTATCCATAATAATAATCGTTATATACAGATTGTTGTATACCTATATTATCAAAGAATGTTTCATCTCCGTCCCAATCAGGTATAAGCTTATTCCAATCTCGTTTAATGTTCTACATATCGTCAGCTGTAGGCATCATTGCTTCTGCATAAGCTTGAGCACAATAAAAATTCCACTACTGTCTTATATAATTATATACGTTACCATTGTTATTAACACCTTTACCTCCAAGGTGTCCTTTTAAAAACTTAGAGAAACTGAGTTTCATAACAACATACCAGTATATTGCTTCCTAATAAGAAGCTAAATCAGGTATTAAAGGATAACCTCTCTCATCAGTTGCTATAGCTTTATATGATAGTTTTATATAACCTTCATTAACATTGGTAACTATCCAACCTGGTTTTATAAAATATTCAAGTTTATTAACAGATTTAGTATTACTTCTGTTTGTATTTACATTTAAAAACTAAGCTTGAGTTGTTGGATATTTAAATGCATGTGGATATTTATTTGTATTCTTTTTATTTGGTTCTCTAAATATTCCAGTATTTGTACTCATAGGAACCCAAGGTCCATTCTCATTTTGAGAATATGCAACACCATCTAGATTTACTAGATCTTCTGGTATAGGAACCTAATTATCTTGTATTTTCAATATTGGTACACCGTCCGCACCAGATTCCTTTTTTAGATATTGCATAGGTGCTCCTATCTTTTCAATAGCTTCAAATATCCATTCTCGAATATCTGTTATTCTATTTCGAGCTTCACCGGAATCTAAATCCGACATTATCTTCGCTATGACGGATTCACATTTTGTATATTTGTATATCATTTATATCTAAATAATCTTGTTTATTAAATATTAGTTGAGCTAATTTTCTTTTATTATCACGAACTAAACACAATTGATATCTATATCTATCAGGGAATGTTCTAGGTATTTTAGACCAATATAATCTATATTTATATCCATCAGAATGTTCATTCAGATGATATATACATTTATCATATTCTTTACTAGCTTTATAATCTATAGATAAAGATTTAGCAGTAAATGTTTTTGGTTTATATTTACCTATCTGTATAAAACCTAATCCATAAGGCATTTTAAAGCCTTCTGAGCAATTAAATATGTGTCGTAGAATAACATTACACATCTCTTCTAATATGCGCGTATACGTAAAATAATCAAGCTCTACGGGCAATGTTTTATACATATTCCTAAACGTTATTGATTTTTTATTTTTGATCATCTTGTGGTCCATGTGGTTTAACACTAGCTAATGTAGCATTATTACTATCATCACTAGGTCTATTTAACATAAACGGAAGTTCGTTCTTAAGTATATATTCTTTTATCTAAGGTACTAACCAAGAAGGTATCATTATATCATCCTCATCTACATCTTCAGAATTATTATCTGTAGCAAGATCTTCAAATATAGCTTTAACCCAAATATATTTTAATTTATTATTATCTTTAGTACCCTAAATATAAATATATCCGTCATCATAATATGCGGTCAATTCTTTACTAGTGTATTTTCTAAAATATTGAAAATGTCTTCTAAGATGATTCATGTATTGTATAACACAACCATCTCTATCATGTACTGCTATGATGCTATCATCATCGTCATCATATACATTTTCTAACTTCTATATTGTACGTCGTGTAAAAATAGGACCTTCTCCTTTCTCTGGATCTATATCTTCAAGTTCCAATGGTCCTTTTTCCCTAATAAAGATGTCGTCTATATAATCTTCAAGCTCGTCGTTATTAGGACACTGTTGTTTCTATTGATCAAGTCTGTTCTTTAACAACATCTACTTATAGGCTTTAATCCAAGTAGCTATCTGATGTCTAGACAAATCTTCACTTTCACTTATATTATTATTACGTACAATAAGAAGTATATCATCTATAAATTCTCTTAGTGAAATATATGTCATAATATTAATTGTTTGATTCAACTATTCTTACATCATCATTTTTAAGTAGATCATTAGTATTTACAATTTTATACTTATATTTTTTGACTTTCTTAAAATCTAATGTAAATAATCGTTTTATAAAATTCTTTTTATTTTTATATTCCTTAGTAGTATAAATATATAAATACTAAGTGTTTTCTACATTTAAACCTATACTAACGGTATCTTTACCTATAGTATAATGTACAGTTGTTAAAGGGTTATACTATATACTATCTGTATATATTGTATCTTTTACTAAGATATCCCCCTTAACCCCCTTACTCTTTATAACGTTTATTACTTGAGTTTGCGTTGCAGCAGTTTTAACCTGTTTCGGTTTTATTTTCAACTCTTTTCTAACACTATCTAACTTCTGTATAACAGAATCTTTTGAATTCTATAGCTACTCTACTGTAAGCTTTAAAACATTTGAAGCCTACTAAGAATCATTATATAATTCCTAATAGGCTTCAACATTGTTCTAAGACATTTCTAAGCTTTCTGAGAGCTTTTTATTCTATTTGTATGTAGTTATACTAAATAATAATAAAAGTCCAACAGAGAGCCAGGAAATAGCCTTAAATAGAGTTTTACGATTAGCTATTAGATTCTTTATTATTGCTATCGCTCCCATTTTTATTTTCAAAATCTAAATTTATGCCTGTGTAAGCTTCTCCCTTTTTCTTAAGATATTTACCCAAAGATCTCCAAGGTCCATTAGGATACAATGTATTTAAGTTTTCAAGTATAGACCACAGCTCAGTTAATGTAATAATAACTGTTGCACCACCTGTAAGTACAAATACTCCAGTAGTACCAACTACTGTAAATTCCAACAATCTAGCTAACGCTATTATTGCGAATTCAGCTTTTATCTTATTCCATGTACCTTTGCGTGTTTTACTACTTGTTATCTTACTATTCTACATTTTTGCTACTTGTATACCATATAACATATCAACAAAAGATGTAGTAAAACATGTAATTAATAGACCTATTATAGGTGTAAAATAAGCTGTCAACAGGGCTCCTGTGGCAATCATTGCCTTTCCGACAAACGTATTACCACTAATTGAGTTAATGGCAGATGTGATACTTGACCACACGTGCCCCATTGATTGTATAAACGTCATTTTATAGTTATTTTAATTGTTTCTTTTTTATTAGCTTCCTATAATATAGAAAACAATTTGCTATATGTATCTCTTGATTCCAACACTTTACCAACAGCTTTATTTTTACCAACAAGAATACAACCTAACGAATCTTTTTCAGTATTTCCACTATGTATACGTATACCTGCAAAACCAGGTACATTTAATAGTAATGGCATTTGCTTCTTAAATTTGTTACTATAGCTTATTATTATTCTATATGTTCCAGTAGGTATAGCAGTTTCTCCATAAACTTTCTTGGATCCTATCTACTGTTCGGTCATAGACTATGTTAAACCTCTATCAGTATCTTCAAGTGTATCACAAAAATACTGATCGTTTATATAAAGTTTACCTATTGTATATTTAGCTTTCTTAGCTATTCTATTTAGTATTATATTCATATCAATATACAGTTATATTTTCAGAAGCAACGACCTATCCAGCGTTGTTCATAATAACCATTTGTGCAGAACCTCTATTAGTAATAATAATATCACCATTTGCATCTACATCTATTGCGTTATTATAGCTATAGATACTAAACTTTAAATATTTATTGACATAATATTTATCAGCTATCTATATTTTACTGTCTATATTTCCAGGATTATAATTATTCTCATCATCTATACCTATCATATACGCTACTGGAATATTTAATCCCTATACAGTTATTTCATTTAACTTAATTTTGACATTTGCGTGTGATGATAGAACAATTTTATCGCTAGAACTATACGTAATAGGTAGTAATACAAACCCTATTGATGGAGCTATATATTCACGAGCTATAGTATTCCAAGTTGAAACGCTATAGTCAACATAATCTTTTATATTATTGTCGTATTTACTTGTTACAACAATTGATACGTCTTTATTATATTGTGATATTTCTTCTCTACATGTTATTGTACCAAATTCATCAACAGTAGATAATGCAGGTTTATTATCCTAAATTATACTGAAATTAAAATGTTTTGCATTTTCTTTCGTAATATAATTATAAACACTGTCTTTTAAATATTCTATTACATATCTTCCACTTGTAACATAATCTAATAACTCATGTGTACCTCCTGTACCTAAAATAAATTTATTTTTGAATGTGTCTTTTTTACCACCTTTAATAAATATCGCATCAACAATCAATTTATCGTTTTCTTGATCACTACCTTGACCGTCTGTAAGATCTATCAAACCATCTGTGGTAGACTCTTCAGCAGAATCAACTAAAGTAAACAACTCACCTTTATCTATAGTTATAGTTTTAAGATCGTTCATACCCCAACCTGTAGTATATACTTGGGCTACAAATACAACTTTAAATATACCTAATTTCTAATCTTTAGCAGGAAAATAAGATTCAACATAATTGTCAAATACTCTAACATCAGACTGATATTCTTTAGGACAATTAAATTTATTAGAGTTTACACCAAAACCATTGTAACCAGGAAACCAATGAGGATCTCTAAGTGTACAAGGCATATTATAACCATTATTAAATACTGCAGCGTTGTAATTATAACAACCACAACATCCATATACATACTATGAGGGTTCATAACACATATCATTGTCTGACTTATTATCGTATTCCTACTTAATAAATAGACACTAAAGTGTTTTTATCTTAAGTTTATCATTCGTTTCAAATTCATCAAGACTTGTACGAACAACAACATCATTACCTATTCTTATTCTTTTCATAATCTGTATTTATATAAAAAAAGCTAGAACAGCATTTTTACCGTTCTAGCTTGTTGTTATCAATCTGTTACGGGAATTTCTTAACCATTTACCCAATTAGAAAGTGCGGTTATAACAGCCGGAACAGTTTCGTCAGAAGTTGCAACCTGATAAATCTCAACAGTCTACTTTGTATGACGCTGAATGTCATCAGCTGCACGATACATGTTCTCAAACTCGAGAGTTGCATAGTTATACTTAGCATCAAGCTTAGTTCTCATTTCAGGCTTAATAATAGGCCAAGTACAGCAACCACGGTTAAGAATACCCTCATAACCCATAGCCTGTGCCTCACGATCACGAACAAGCTTAGCCTCTGCAGGATAAACCTTACCAGCTGTCTTTGTAACGGTTACACCTGTCGGGAAATACTTATTCTTAGAAGCAAAACCTGCAGCATCCGGGTTTGTATAATAAAGGTTAACGTTGAAACGAACCTTGTTTGCTACGTTGATTGTATTTACGCTATTGTCGTCATCATAAGGAAGTGCCTTAAGTGTAAGCTTACCTGCTGATGCTGATGCTGATACACGAGCACGCTTGTACTGCTTGTTTATAACAGCTGCAATACCCTCAGCAATAGTCTCTTTTGTATCGTCTGACTTAGGTACATATTCATAAGACTCTGTCCACTTACGGAAACGTGTAGGAAGATCCTTGAATGTAAGACGAATTACAATGCGAGACTTACCTTCATTGAACAACTGAAGCTTATCAGCACTAAGACCTGTAAAATTAACTTCTACTGTATCCTCGCCAGAAGTAACATCACTAGGTTTACCGCTAGCAAATGACTTAATGTCATCCTTATTAATAATATTAGACCACTTAATAACAGGAAGCTGAGAAGCAGCACCAGTCTTAACGTCTATCTTGTTGATAACTTTGTCTGTTATGAGACCAATCTTGATACGCTTATTTGCATCAGAAAGTGTACTTACGTATGTACCATTGTCTACGTCATAAAATACAAACTTATCCTTATCTGCTGTTGTAGGCTTTGTTGCTACAACTGCACCATCATTAGTGTTATTTACAAACACTGTATTTACATATGTAATCATATTTTATTTATTTAATTTTTTCTACTTCCCCTATAAAATTAATACTAGACCTAACTAGCTGGGGTTTCCACGTTAAAATTATTCTTGAGTATTTACTTCATTTACAATTGTCTGATATCTTTGCTGCTCAGGTATCTTGTTTTCTATATACATTTGAGCAGCCATTTTTATTATTTCAGGCATTATTACGTCTGGAAAATCCTCATACTCATCTAATGGATTTTCCATCGTTATTTTTTTAGGATATCTTAAATATCCTATTGTATAACTTAATATTTTATACTTTTTATCTGTTAACAGAACACATCCGTTAGGTTTTTTTATTCGCAAAGGTCTTGCTTTATGATGCCTATAATGGAAGTCTGTCAAACAGTTATTTACTCGATACATGAAATTGTCACTAGTACATTCAAACACACTTGTATTTGTTGCATTTTCGCCATTATTGTCTGTTATAACGACGTCTTCATTTAATGTGAACATTACATCAGAAGCAGTATCTTCTGTATAATAATTTATATAAAATTCATCGTAGTCTGGATTTGTATCTGATCTTGATATATAACTCGGGTATGTATATGTCTAAATAGTATATAAATTCAACAAATCAACTGTTCTTTTTTCAGTCTATTCATATGATGTAACACTAGGTTCAGAACCACTAAATCTTATTTTACAAAACTTTAGTACAGCCTAATTTAACCAATATAATGAATCATTAACAAGAGGTTTATTCAATGTATCATCTATCTTATTTATTTCCATCTCGAAAGCTGTCAATATGTCAATATATCTCATTCTTCATCCTCCTATTCTTTATCTTCATTTTTCTTTTTAGTTTTAGGTTGACTTAATTTGTATTTTGTACTTACATATAGATCAACTGTACCTTGTACTAAATCATCAAAACATTCATATGGTAATTCACATGCACTATTGTTATCTAACGTTATTAACTAAGGTGTTCTTATATAGAAAAGTTCTGTATTAATAATACTTGTATATGTATCATGAAAAAGAGTTAATGTTCTTTCATTGTTATATTGTGAAACTGTAATGATTGGTTTTCTCATTATAAAACCAACATTATAAACTTCATTTATGATATTATTTATATCTTGAATATTATCGATATATTCGTTATGTACTTTATATTCATTAGTTGGTTTTATATATAAAGTATTACTTATAGTACTTGTCGAATCTATATACGATAAATATTCATAAGGAATAGTATATACAACCGTATAATTATCTCTATCAACATTTGTTTGTAGAGCTTGTTTTGTGTATAATGTAGACAAATAATCATTTAACTTTGAAGACAATCTTTTATCATCCTTAACCTTACTTTTAGATAGATATACATCTTTTATAAACATGTTCTAATACTAGTTTAAGAATGATACAATATCATCTGTTTCGATCTTATTCTGTAACTACATTGTTGGATCCATCGTTTGAAGTCTACGTTCAATTTCGATTATCATTGCTCTAGTTTCTTCGTGTGTCATGATTCAAGTGATTTAGTTTGCATCTCTGTAGATATTCTTGGATCACCAACTGTTCTACATGCAAATATTATTGCTAAGTTAATTAACTCTTCACACATAGTGTCTGATAATGGGAATATTCTAATACTTTCGTCTTCTGATTCATCTCGCATTAATATATCGGAAAAATAATTTGGACGCATTATATAATCTATATATACGCGATTACTAACTATATTCTACATATCTTTTCCTATAAACATATTTATAGTATCATCAGCTATATAACAAACAGGATGTTTTATCCATGGTTTATTTGTTGAACTTTCTTCAAATTTATAAGAATACATCTATGGTATTATATGTACTTCTTCGAGTCTAAGATGTCTAGAGTCATTAGGTTTTACATATACTTCAAGATAAATATGTGTTATATATAAATTATCTTCTGTATCAATAATTTTACATAAATATTTATTCGAATAATCATTATCTTTATTAAAATTATGTGCCTCTTTTCTTTGGATCAATGTTTGTAAATCAGCTACACCTTTCATGTCTAAATCAAGCACTTGTTTTCTAGGATTATTACCAGTGACCTTTTGTGCTATAAGTGCCAACATTGCTTTATCTAATAATGTAGCAACTTCATATATCGTTAGTGAAGGATATGACGAAGATATATCAGCCTTGTCATATTCAATCATAAATTTTTTATAAACATCTTTATACGTCATATCTTCATTTTATTTTATTACTTGTTTTCTATCTGTGTTATAATAGAAAGCTTAAGGTCTTGGTTCTTCTTTGCATCCAAGTATGCTATAGCATCTTTGAGAGAATCAGCAAACAACTCTGTACCATAATAATACTGAGTGCGATCTTTGCGTACTACACCTTTTGCAATAGCCTCTTCAAGTATAAACTGAGTGTCCTTCTGCTTGTTATTGATCCAAAGATCAAAGAACTTCTTAGGCTGTTTATCTATAAGATTAAACAGTGTTGATTCAACTAACTCATTTGACATTCTTTCAGAGTTCATACCGAACAAACGTAAACACTTACGCATATTATCAAGTGTAAGTTTACCAAATTCGATAATAGCATCACGACGCAACTTATTGATCTTATTAGCTTCTATTGCTTCAGCCTCTCTATTGATTAGAAGATAATCCTTACCAGCAGAAAGCTTATCCAACGATGTAGCTACTCGCTTATGTCCAGAAAGGAACTTAATCATCATAGCCTAACGTGGAATCGAATCATCTAAAATAAGTGTTCGTGTACCAATCTTTATATTATATGTAATCCAAAAATCGCTTGTACGAGCAAGAGTACCCTTTTCATAACCTAAAGCTTTTTCAAAATATTCTTCATCCTCAGGTGTTAAACCTGTATATCTCATCCCAGAACGAGTCCAGTAAGGTGCAATATAATCACAACAACCTTTATACTTAAGAAGACCTGCCCAGGGGTTTTTCTTTTTAATCTTTAATTCAACTACCATAATTTATAATTAGTGTGTTGTAACGTCGTACACCTGGGAATAAATCCCAGGCTCGATCGTTATTTATTTTATTTTTTTATTGTTTATTACGCACCAACGTATGAACCCTCGATGCTATCCTCAGCATCATCAGCATCACAATAAAGGATACCACATGAAAGTGGGTTGCGGAGCATAATACCCTCTTCACCAAGGAAGTGTACCTGATAACCATCACGGCTGTTAGAACGTACTGTGTTAATGCTATTTGAGTAACCCTGCGGAGTTACAGAACCTGCTGTACACCACTGTACAAACTCACGACCCTTACGACATACCTTAACGATATTTGCCTGACCATCACGCTGACCAAGATCGAGGAAAAGGAATGTATAAGACATAAGAGGTTTACCTGTCAGCGGATGAAGCTTACGGAACATCTCCATGTTATCAAAGAGACCACAACGCTTAACTGTAAGCTCAATACCGTTAGTCATCTTATATGTAGTAAACTGACCACCGAGTGTAAGATCCTGACCAGAACCAGAAATAAAGTGTGTATCAATCATCTGGAAGCTAGCTACCTTCTCCTTAAGGATACGGTCGAACTCTCTGATACCCATCTCACCAGTGAGAGCCATAAACTTACGCTCGTTTGTACCAAGCATATTGTAGCAAAGGTCAAACAAGAAATCCTCGAACAACTCACATGTAAGTGTAGTATAATAACGAATATTTGACGGAGATACCTGCTCGAACAAACCTGCAGAAATAGCAACTGAACGACCATTAGTACCCTTCAAACCATATGTACCATCTGAGTTACGGTTAGAATGTGCGAACAGAAGCATCTTCTCCTCACGCTTCTTCCACTCACGAAGAGCCTTCCAATACTGATAGTCAGACCAGAGGTATGACTTCTTACCTGTCTCAGGATCAGTAAGAGCAATAGCCAATACTGTAGAATATGCGTCACCTGTAATATCATATGACATACGAAGTGTCATAAGGTTGTTACGCATCTTAAACGGAGTCTGATATCCCATGATATCTGCCTCATCACTGTACTCCTCATATGCTGAACCAATACGGTCTACCTGACGACCAGGGAGGAGATACATAGAAGGAATATAAGAAGCATCTGAGCCATCAGCTACATAGCACTCATATACCCAAGCATTACCATCCTGATACGGAGTACCAGATACGCGAACCTGGAAATTAATATCATCAAATGCGAGGATTGCACCAGGACCGTACCAACGCTCCTCAAGAGCAATATAAATCGGTGAACGGTTAATACCAGGAGCCTCTGTTGAGCTGGTAATAATGTTACCATCACACTTAGCCCATACGATATTTACTGCATGATCCTGATCGATCATTACAGACCATTCATACTCGCGGTTATCAATAATCATTGTCTTGCCGAGACCACCTGTAATAAGGTCAATAGCTGTAGATACGCCGTCATCCTTTGTACCAAACACAAGCGAAAGAAGACCAGATACCTGGTGAGGATTTGTCAGCAAAGCGTTAGAAATCATATTCTCATCTACCAAGTCTGCAAATCGCTTACCACGATACAGCTGGAGATTATTAAGCAAATTGTTATTCATATTATTTTTATATATTTTGATTAATTTTTAATTTAACTGAAGAATTTTGACGCAAGTTCAACAGCTGATTTTGGTTTTTCTTCTGTATTATAAGTAGATCTATTTCTACTTGAATGTCTTAATATTTTTCTAAGTTTTTCTGTTGCGGATGATTCTCCGTCTCTCTTAGCTGTAGTGATTAATGAATCACCTTTCATAGTTATATAAGCAGTAGTTAGAAGATTATTAATAAATTTATCTTGATCATTATAATCTTTCTGGAACTTTGAAACTCCGTCTTGATCGACATTAAAGATATAATCAGCAAGTTTTGCTCTGTCTGACGCAGGAATCTGTATACCCTGTATAGACTACAGATTATTGATTTGATTCATACACTGTGTATAGAATGCTTTCTGCTGCTCTTCTTGCTGCTGCATGTACAACTGTTGTTGCTGCTGTTCATACTCGATCTATTGTTTCTTAATAGTCTTTAATCTAGATAAAGCATCTTCTGACTCTTCTTCAAGCATGTCAGCATCTTCATAACGCTCTATCTTATTCTTTATCTGTTCATCAGTATATCCATTATATCGAAGCAACTCACTAATCACATTTTTCTGATTAGTCTCATCATCCATGTCAAGATTATCATATGACAAAGATTCCTACTGCTTTCCATAAAAGTCTTCGAACTTTCCACCATTCTTAACATATTCGTCAAGTTGCTGTATTCGTTCATCTGCATACTTTGGAACAGAATTCTGATCAACTACATCTCTTATATAATTAGTTAAATCATCTACAGTTAATGGACGATCTTCTTCTTTAATATCATCCATATTCCAACCAAAAGAATGTCCAATAGCGTCAAAAAAGAGACCAACTTGTTCTGCTTCTCTTATATCAGCATCAGACGGTTCATCTTCATTCTCGTCTTCATTATCAGTCTCTATTGGAGTTTCTTCATGGTTGTTATTTATAGTGTTCTGTGGAATGTTACTATCGTCATCTTTAGCTGACGGATCAGTATCATCCGCATCAATATCCTCAGCAGGATCATCTGCTGGCTTATCTTCCTCAATCACATCTTCGAATTCATTTACTTTATCCATATCTGTTTTAGACGTTCCTTCTGCAGGATCGCCATACACAGATGTCAATAGTGAATCGAATGTGGTCGGTTTTGTATTCTTTTTATTCATAAATTATTATAATAATTTAAATTTGTTATTAAATTTTATTTTATTCGCTGTTCATTCAGCGTATTATTTCTTATTCCATTTACTTGCATTTAATGCAAATATAGCACGTTTTCTAGTAAGTGGATTCTTTGAATGTGTTAATTCTTTTGTTGTTTTACCTGTTCTCTTTTTAGTAGCATTAAATTTACCACGATTTGCAGGATTTATATGTATACCAGATTTACCGTGATCAAAAGATTCATCTGATTTCCAATATTGATATATCATAGGTTTAAGTTTTGGTAAAATCGTACGTATATCAATAATCGGTTGATTTACTGGAAATGTTATAGTTCCTAATTTCTATGGATCTAAATATGGTATTTCTATAGATTGTTGTTCTTTAGGTATAGGTTGTACAAATTCCGGTTCATTTGTTTCAGGATTTTGTTGTATTCCAGTTGTCTAATTATAGAAATCACGTCTATTTGCCAAATCTTGTGCTACAGCTCTATCTAATGATTTTAATGTATTTAATTTACCTAAATATTGCGCAGCAGTTTGTCCTCTAAAATAACCTTTAGAACCTAATTCGTTTACAAAACCATTTAGATCTTTTGCATCTATTGCATTACGATATCTACTTGTCATTAAATTTAAGTAATAATCTACAAAATCTCTATCTGATTCAAATTTTCTATAACTATTACTTCCAGGTATTTTTATACCACCATAGTTATGTTGTCTAGAAATACCAGATATTCCATATCCAGATTCATGACTTATCTATCGCATTAAGTTTGTATATGCGGCATTTATATTCTTAACGCCTCTTGATACTAATCCTTGATAAATAAGCGGACCCATTCTATGTACAAAACCTCCAATCTTTCCTCCACCATATTTAGGTAAGTTTATATTTACTGGATGATCTTCGTTTCGATTTTTCTCATTATCTTGTATTTTATAAAAATTTGGAGTTATGTATATCGGTTTGTTTTTATCTGATATAAGTGGTTTCCATTGATTATTACCGACCAAATCAGCAATAGTGGATTCCATTGCGTGTTTATAAGGATTTATAAACAAATTTCTATTATTATTATTGCCAAAATCCATTACTTCAGTAAAATGTGCTTGTTTAGGATTTGATAAATAATAACTATATCCATTTCCAGTTAGTGTTTCATATTCATTTTTATATTTTAACGCTATGCCGGAGTTTTTTATCTTATCTGCAAGCTACTAAACACCTTTATTCATATCATAAGACATCTTACCAAAATCTTCATAATTTAATCCATGTTGCTCTAAATATTCAGCAAATGCTTTATTCTATTTAGCATGGTACCAAAACTAATAAGGATTCCATCGCTCAAAATCTGGAACTTCAAATGCAGGTTCTTTCAGTTGCAATTTACCTTTATATATAATTCCTCCAAGATCTTTATTTGCCATGAATAAAGCTGGCTCGTTATTACTTCCTACATGGAACCCGCTATCACCCATATGTGGATTACTAGTCCTAGCTTTAGAAATATCAAATGGTTTTTTAGAACCGTGATATACTTCATCTGTTACTTTTATACCTCTGACTTTTTCTCCTATTTTTGAATATTTTAATTTCTGCCAGAGAGGTAAGACGTCAAATTTTAAAGGAGCTATAGACATACCATAGTTAAATAAACTATTTAAGGCTTGATCATTTTCAGATGTACCAAAACCTTCATTATTTTCACTCCAAGGAGCAACTCCAGTCCTAATAGTACCAACCCAATTGCTTGGAGTTAAAGTTCTAAGTACCGGCATTGCTCCAGGTATTTTAGTAATAGGCTACATTACCCTGCCTACTGTATTACCCATTAACTTATCGAACAAGTGTATAGCCTCATTTGGTCTAAATGCACTACCTCCATAGAAGTTCGGGTTTTTACCATATACTACAACTTCTGGAGTAGTTACCGTAATTTCTTTAGCGTTTGCTACATTTGGATTTACATTATAAACAAAACCATTGTCTTTTTCGACAGTTACATATTTTCCAGTATCATACTTAGGTAACTCAACACCTCTTATATCCCAATATCGTTCACCATTCTTCCAACGGTTATATCGTTCTTGAAAATCCTTAGTGTCTTTCATAATTTGTATTAAGAATTATATTTATTTTATCCCTTATGTCGATAAGCTATTCACGTGTTAGTCCTTTAAGTCTGTATTGTTCGTTATCCACATATTCCCATCGAAATCCTTTATAAGTATTTCTTCCAGGAAGATGTTTACAAACCCTTGTTATACAAGATGTTGTCTTTACTCCAAAACTAGATGCTGCTTGTTGTACGCTATCCCATATTCTAATAAGACTTCCATCTAATGTGTATTGCCCAACTCTCCTACCATTTTGTTTACGTAATATATCATTTCTGGTACCGTAATTTGCATTATATTTCGGATCACACCACTCCAGATTTGATACAATATTATTTGTTTTAATTTCATCTTTGTGATTTACATACGGTAGGTTATTTGGATTTGGAATAAATGCATTGGCAACCAATCTGTGTACTTTACGTATAACTCTAGTTTTATTATCTGTTTGTAGATATACGATTAGATATCCAGATTGGTCTTTGTACTATTTTAACTACATTTCTTTATAGAATGCTTTATTTGTATAAGGTTTATTTTTATACGGACTAACTTCAGTGTAATGTGCATTTCTTCTAACATTTCCTAAATTAGATACAGAGTATTTTCCAAAAGTCTCATCTATTGTTTTCCATATTTCTTTCATAATAATTATTTTTATTTTTTACTCGCTTCTGCGTTTGTTTTATTTTTTAGAGCAGTTTCTGATTTCAATTTCTCTCTGCGATACGCTTCAGCATCTTTCTATTTCTATAATTCTGTTTCATGTTTCATTTTCTGATGTTCAAGATCAATTTTAGCACGTTCTATTTCAGATTTCTGTTTAACTTCGTACTGTTTATTATATGAATCCTAAGATATTTTTTGTCGTTCTATTGCTTGTTTACCTAGTTCATAAACATCTGGAATTCCATTATTATCGGCATCTTTATCTTCAGTACCACGATACGCTGATATTTGTGCAACAGCTATTTTAGTTTGATTGTCTTGATCTATCTTATATCTATCAAGATCCATCTGTGCTTCCTGTAACATAAGTTCTTGTTGTTTAGCTTCATTTTGCATTTGCTGAAGTTGCTGTTGTGCAGCATGTTCTGCTTCTTGCTGTTGCTGCTGAAGTTCTTCTTGTCTCTTCTGCATAGCTGCAAGCTTCTGTTTAATTATATTAAAGTTGTCATTTGTAAGTATTTCTGCAGCTTCCAAAAGACTTGCACCATTCTGCATAGCAGGTTGTATAAGCTGTTGTAATTTCTGTATATTCTCAAGATCCTTAGAAGTATCACTAACAAACACATCCATGTCTTCATAATAGAACTTATCAGATATATCCAAAAAGGCTCTTTCGCCATTATCAAATACATACGATAACTTCTTCTTATTTGACTGCTACCAAGCACCTTTTGCGGTGTTTAACAACATATTAAGTACATGTCTCTTACACTGAGCATGTGCCCAGAATAAAGGTTCAGTTATATGTGAAGATTGTACTACAGAACGTTCAACGTTTCCTACTAACTCTGAAGAACTAATAGCTCCTTGACGTTGTTCAGTAATACCAGATATAGTTCCTGCAAGCTGTTCTATCTTATCCATTAACTGAATATACTCAGCTATAACGTTTGACATAGTTAAGTCTAATGCAGTTATTTGGTTAAACTATGCTGGCTTACCACCCTCTCTACCTGGAACATTCCAAGATTCGTCATAAGGGTTTATAAAGTTAACACCTACACTTGATAAATAATGCATCCATCGTTCTGGTGTAATATTCATAGCTTTTGGTATCTAAGTTATATCCATATTTATAACTTTACCTTTATCTCTAGCTATTGCCAATTCGAGTCTGTACCACAATACAATATACATATATTGTAAAGGTTTTAATATACTTACAAGCGATCTAGGTTTGCTGTTTGTATTACTATAAACACAACCACAATAAGGAAGTTTTTGACTATTTGGGTTATCTAAACTTACATGCTGATATTCTAATGGCTATATACCAAAATACAAATCACTACCAGCTCTATAACCTTCCCATACTTCAATTACCCAATCTGGTTCTATAGATATTTCATTACCTATCTTTTTGTATGTCTCATCAACAATTTCTGTTTGCATTGTACCAGTTTCATCAGCCACTGTAACATAGTAAATCTTCTTGAACGACTTCCAACAACAATGCCATACATTAACACAATATCTACTTTTTTGATCAAAAGCAGGATTGTCATATATATGCATAGAAATACTACTTCCAAAATTATCAACAATGTCTTTTTCTCCGGCATCGTTCATAGGCTTACCTGTAAGCATTTCATTAAGCTTATTGAGGTCTTTTTCACTAAGCTTATCGTAGTATCTATCATATACTTCTGAAACAGGTAATCTCATCTTACGACAACACCAAGATCCATCTTCAATGAATTCAAGATCTGGACTTTTATCATAAGAAAAGAATAATGGATTTACTCTCTCCATATAAGGATCGCCGTTTTGTACACCAACATAATATATTTCATTTCCAGATATAAGAGCATCTTTCCAACCTTTTATAAACTCATTGTCTATACCAAGTTTTTCTCTTAAATACTGTAATGTATGATATGCTGTATTTTCAACAACATCTTTATACTAAGAATCCATATATTTAGCAATTTGTTCTGGTGGCATTATTTCTCCATTTTGTAACTATTGCTAAAACTGTTGCTATTCTTCTGGACCAAGTTTTGACATTATTGCAGACATCATATATTGCTACAATAATTCTTTTTCTTTATCCATAAGATCTGAGGCAGCTTCTTGTGATGTTCTAACTACTCTAAAGTTCATAGGACGTTTTGTTTCTTCTCCTATCAACAAATCTATCTTAGGACGAATTATATTAAAATCCTAAGGTGTAGCGGGGAAGCCATCGTCTACTTTAAACGGGTTTGTAATACGTTTAAAATCCTTTTCATCAAATATACTATTATAGAGATTATAATAGGTCTAAATTTCACCATTTGGTGTTTTATACATTCCACTTGAGACTATATTTCCTTCCCCTATTATATAGTCAACACAACTATGCTGCCATGCTTCGTCTTTCTTTGATAAAGGAAGCTTCTGTTGTGGGAATGTAGCATTATATAAATTATCTTCTACTCTTACCATTTTTAAAAACTAAATAGAGGTATATCATCTTGCACACTATCGTTTTTGAACCATTGTTGTCCAAACAAAGGCATGTCAAAGAGTTCAACCTATTTATTCTATTCTTGTGATTTACTAACCTTTACTTGATATAACTCTTCTCTGTATATCATAACCATACATAAAGCTATTACTCTATCGACGTTTTTAACACCGTCGTTTTCTATAAGTTCTTCAATTAAAGGTTCACTATATATTCTCTCTACGTTAGGATGTCCTGGTTCATATTCTTCAAGTAACCACTCTAATATCAAACCTTCTCCATAAGCTCTAATAGCTTTTGTCATATGACATCCTTTACGTCTTTGTACCTTACTGTCCTTAAAGACTTCTGATATAATCTTATCGGGCTAATCTGCAAGTAAGTAATCACAGTGTTTGTTTGTAAAGTAAGGATATATACCCTTACGTTCATTCTCAAATAATAATCTAGCATTATAAAATACTAGAAGTTTTCTTACATTTTCATAATATTCCTCTGCTGTATCAGGTCTTCCTGAATATTCAGCCACTATAACATCTGTCCAAGCTTCTCCTGCTTTTACACGTTTGAATATAAATACTGACCCCAATGAATTAGTAAATGAATCATCGTGGTCATAAGGATCACATCCTCCTATATATAATCCAAACGGTGGATCTTTTATTGGGTATTCCCATATAACTATAGATCCATGTGGCTTGTCACCTTTTTTCAATGGATATTCTGTAATATCTCCTGTTTTCTTTTCAGTAGCAATTATCTATCCGTTACCATCCCAATTAAGATCTACTATATGTTTCATATTACGTAATTTAGTATTAGTGCGTAATCTAGTTAATTGATCTAACAATAGTTTTCTTGGGAATATATTTTTACCAAGTTCAAGTACAGCTTCTCTCGGTTTAATTGGTCTTTCGGATATAAATCTATCTATAGATTGTTGTGATGCTCCTCCGTCTCTAATTTTATTACGTTGTTCAATTAGATTTTCAATAGCTTTTTCTTTTAAGCTGTTACCATCTTGATCCATATAGATGTAATTACCGTTTTCATCAAATGATTCAAGATTACTCCATGATGGAACAAAAAATCCACATTTAGTCTATTCAGCATTATCATCCCATATATTTGGAAATGCTAATACATTATATGCTTCTGGTTTATAAAATAATTCTTTCAAACCAGTAAATGATGATCCTTCAGTACCACCTGTACCAAAAGCTATCATAAGACCGAATGCTACTCCATCGTCAGTTTCAACAGAAGGTTGCTCTATTCGCCAAGCATCTAATAATCCTGGGAATTTACCTCCCTCTTCCCATAATACAAGTTTACCACGAGTACCACGAATACGTTCAGGATCATTCTTAAGAGTTATACCTGTTATAGATGACATGTAACCCTATTCGGTTTGTTTACCAAATTCGTCAGTTATCTTATAACCAGCAACTCTTTCCATACGTGTAGATACAAGACGTTGTTTTGCCCATGCAGTATGTTTATCTATAAAATCCATTATCTACCAAGCCTTTGTTAAAAGACCATCACCAATAAGGAATTTTTGTTCAGATGCTACTGCAAAATTTTTAGATCCTGGAATTAATTCATAATTACGTACAAGCATTGAAGCTCCTTTGAACGAGTATCCGCGTTGTCTGCTCTTCAACACCGCCATATGTTTTCCATCGTCTTCAGCTTGTTCTATAGCATTATAATAATAATAATCATAATCCCAAAATCTAGGAAAATCTAATATACGTTCTCTTCTAGTACGTATATTGCCATATCTATCTGTATATGAAACTTCTTTTAGTTTCATAATAGGACTATAATTTAAATAAAAATAATGATATCCTGTAATACTATCACCATCTGGTGCAGTATAACCATTTAAACATCTTTCTGTTTCTTGATCCCAATAACTATTATAATCAGTAGTTCCTCTTGGTGCTAATGTATAACATTTATGTTTCTTAAAAAATTCAGCAGCAGGACTAAACTTGATTGTATTCTTGATATGTTTATTGAAATCTACCATAATTATCTTGGATTTTCATAAAGACCAATTACACCTCCACCTTTAACTCTACCGGTTTCAGCTTGTTCAGCCTTTGCTTGTTTCATAGCAAGATCCAATGATTTTATAATACCACTAACATCTTTAAGTAATTTAGATACTTTAGTAGCACTATCTATATCTAAATCAGATCCGCTGTAATTATTCATCACATCCATTATCGCCTCAGCCGCATGCTTAGAACAAGTTAATAATCTAGTCATAGGTGTTTCCTAAAACTCATTAAATCTTTTAGCTAGTTCTTGTACATCTGCGTCTGGTACATAATGTTCATCATTAAAAACATCTTTAGCTACTCTCCACGTACGTTCTTTTTCAGGGTAAGCTTCATAAGGTGTATTCCATTTATATCTCCATATTATAAACTCTATTTTCTTTATAGCATCTTGTTTATCCTTAGATTTATTATAAAAATCTTTAAACGGAGGTATAGCTAAATCTTCTGTTTTTAATTGTATTCTACTACCTTGTATATCAAACATTATATTATACTATTAAAACATTTAATTATATAATCCATCAACTCTTTTCTTTCTTCTTCAAAACCTTCTTCTTTTTTCGGATTAGGCATAGATATAAATTTAATTAAGAATTGTCCAAAATTATACATATCTTGGTGTCCTACTTGCATAAAGAACAAGTGTGTATCTTTTGCACATAATAGATTATATAAATATCTTTTATAACTACTGCTAGAATGTATTAAGCTTTCTGGATTCTAAACATAATTATAACCAGCATAATTTAATACATTTCTGTTCTTTGCATAATATAATAATTTAACAAACGTAGAGCTATCTTCGATAAATCTGCGCTTACAATATTCAACATGGTCAAATAATTCTTTTCTAACTAATTGTACATTTAAAAAATGTATTGTACCAGAATTATCTTTTATATAATTATTTCCTTCAGATTTACATGCTCTAGGTTTCTTTGTCTTTTTATGTTTACCTTCTATAGCTATATAACCAGAAGATACAATATCAAATGTACCATTTTCAGTTCCATCTACCATTGTCTATATATACTCTTTATTGTAATAATCGTCAGAATCTAAGAATGCTATATAATCACCAGTAGCGTTTTTAATACCAGTATTTCTAGCACAACCAGCGCCAAGATTAATATCGTGTTTTATATATACTATTCTATTGTCTTTATATTTTTTTACAATCTTTTCTGTATTATCTGTTGAACAATCATTCACGACAATGAGTTCTATATCATCATATGTCTAATTTAACACAGAACGAATTGCTCTACTTATTGTTTTTTGCGCATTGTATGCGCTCATTATTACTGATATTTTCATTATGATATATTTATTATTGTTCCATTATTTACCATAAGTTTTGCTTGTGTATGGTTATTTGCAGAATCATATATATACATATCTATATGACCTACAGATGTATTTGGATGAGGACCACCATTTCCTATATACTGCGCAACTCCTCTATGGTTATCGTTGTTATCTTTAAGTATAAATGTTGCATTATTTGCAGTACAAAATTTTAATATACTTTGTCCGATTACATTTATCATCGGATTTATCATACTTGCTGCGGGCGTAAATTTATCTACACTTGTACATTTTAAAGATATAACTCTATTTGTCTTTGCTAATTTCTGAGAAAAATGCGTAAGTCCACTTTTGTCAAGTATTTCCATTATTCGAATATTTGTGTAAACATTGTATCTATTTCTGTATTTGTCAAAGTAGATATATCTAATGATGATGCAGTAACATTTTTAATTTTATTATCTATCTCTACTTTATCATATGTAAATTCCTAAGCTTTTGTAGTAAATTCAGATTCTACTAAATATGTTCCAAGATCAACCTTATTAGGACCTATTGTTTTATCTGTACCATTTATAGTAACTATATGAATATGGTCTTTTGGAGAATTTTCAAATATTAAATTTTTCAATATTTTGAACGTATTCTATAGAAGATGAACGCTTACTGCTGAAATATAAACAGTATCATCAATTTCTTCAGGTAATGCATCACCAGTATTTAACACATAAAAAGCTGGTGAATCATTCGTTTGTTTTACATACGTTGTTTCAGCTTCAGTTTTCTTAAGATATGCTGTATTATCTATCGAAGCTTTATATTCTCCAATTTTTTCCCAAGCATTGTTTACATAAAGATATTCGATGTATATATTAGAATCATTTTGACCAGGAGATGCTGCACTTCCAGCATACTATCTAATAAGATAAATCTTATTCGGGTCTATATTGGTAGTAGGCAATTGGTTATTTGCCGGTATTACAAACAAAGAAAGATCTATTGTAATATCAGACGTATCTTCATTAGTTTTAAGTATAGACTTGCCATTTATTTTCCTGAATGCAGTATCAGCTATAGAATCAATATGTCCATCTGCATTTAAAGTAATAGCACCATTTGGTTTATTTGCACCTTTACCTAATATATTGTCTAATTTTTTGATTTGGTTGTCATGTGTATTTAACAAAGCAGTAACTGATTTTCCTGAATCCGGAAGTATTGTATTTCCATCAATATCTTCTATCTTTACCCAACCAAGAGAAGATGTACGTTTATCGTAATCTTTTAACATGTACATACCTACACCCTTAACGTACCATTTCTGTCCTACAGCACTGTCAGTATCGTTATTAAGAAGTGCACTTGGGTTTATAAGCTACCAATCATATAGTTCATATAGATCGTCAACAGTATCTACAACTCTGTGTCCACCGATATGACGAGCATCTACTATAGACCATCCATCGGATGTCATTTTATTTGGCAACAATGGTGCGCCAAATGGTTTTCCGTAAAAATTAATATTTGTTGTCATATCACTTTATTGTTATAGTTTGACCTGCTGTGAACTTACTAGTATCTTGCATTACATATAAAAAATATGTCTGAGAAGTTCCAGCTGAATTTCTAATAGTTATTTCCTGTGGAGCCTGTGTTCCAAAAATATTATTCAGGTCATATTTACCATCTCCAGATACCTCAAAACTGCTAATCTTATTAGAGCCTGCGCTGTTTTTAAGATAAGCATATACCCAATATTTATCAGTATTATTGAAGTTGTTAACAGTAAGCGAAGTTGCTGTTGAACGCTCCTTGCTTAAAGCTTTAATCTCTGCTTCTGTAAATCCTGTTTTCTTAGTAACGTAACCATAATACTTATATGGAGTATTTATAATAGGTTCTGTTACTGTTACTGTATGAATATGATTACCTCCAGTTATAGGAACTATATTATTATTTTTAAGCTCTACTCCACCGCTTTTAACAGCAGTAACAGTTACTGTAGCAATTGTGTCCCCAGTCGGTACTTTAAAGTCAGAAGTAGAATACAATGAAGATGCTACACCAGATGCAGGAATAGTAGGTCCCCACGTTCCAGCTGCAGTTTTTGGGTTCTGTCTATTTGAATCTGCAGTCCATTTCCAAGATCCAGACCATTTAATAGTATGTCCTGTCTCCAAATCGTTAGGTTTAGTTGTCTAAGTCTTTGTAGCGCCGGAAGCATCTTTAATTGTCCATGTTTCATTTGTTATTACTGGCAGTACAACATCCTTACTTGCACTAGAACGCATTGCATCTACATAATCAAAGTATAATGATTTAAGTTTTTGAGTATAATGTCTAAGGCCAGTTTCGTTTAAATATTTAGTCATTGTTTTATAACGTTATTATAAATCTCATCTATATCTTCGTTTGTCATTGATTCAGGTTTGCTTATTTCAATTATATCAGTTTTTTTAACATATCTATTTTCAGCATAATCAAATTTAACAAAGTTCTAGAGATTTGTATTATTTAATTTATCGACAAAATACCGGACACTGCTTGCATCTAACAAATCACCCTCTTCAAACTTTGCATCATATACATCGTTTGGATTGTTGAATATACAAACATTTGGTATTCTTTGATAATTTATATTTTCTATAAGTTTTGAACCTAATAGTTTAGTTTTTTTCATTAATATATCTGTTTATTAAATAAATATTACTTTTTATAAAAGTAGTAACTAGATTAGGTAACGAACCTACTAAGCTCACTTTGAGATCTAGTTTAATTAAGTAATATAGTATTTATTTAATTTTGCTATATTATTTTTAACATAATTGTTTTAGCTATTATTTGTACTAGTGAATAATTTACTTAATCTATTATATAACATTTAACGAAACCAACATTGGTATAAGTATTATACGTTTCACCACCGATAGAGAGAGAAACTAAACCACAACGTGAGCTAGTTGCATTACCTCCAACAGTAGTAATACCAATAGTATTATTTAACTTTTCACTTCTATAAGAGTGCATATAATTTGCATTATTAGATGTTTTATTTGTTATTAAATTTGCTGTTTGACCTACTATTATATTCTTAGCCCAATTATTCCCAACTACATCTACGTCTATAACAATTTCTTTATTATTTGTATTGTCGTTAAAATTATTTGGATTATCTGTAAAATAGAATTTTCTTTTATTAGATGTAGAATCATGTTCTGATAGATAGTTCTCAATAAACATCCAAATATCTCCATACCAGAATGTATTAAATCCTCTATAACAAGGCACGTTGAATTGTACTTGGTCAAGTGTTTTATATGTAAATGAAGGAGCACTTAAAATAGTAATTTTTATATTACAACTTTTTTGTATTAAGCCAGCTTTAATAGCTCTCACACTATTAGTACTTTTAATATTTCCCCAATTAACATCATATTCTCCATCTTTTGTAATAGTTGCAACAGCTGGAGAAGATGTATGGTATGAATCGTAAAATATAATAGTTTGAAATCCTGTAAGCCCCTCTATTTTATATCTATGTGTACCTCCTACTGCACCCCAATCAGTAGATATTATATCTAAGCTACCAAGGCGTGTAATGTTTAATATGTTATCATTAGCACTATCAATAGTAGATATAGTTCCGAAATCTCTATCAGCCATATTCCAGTTTCTCCAAGTAGAGTTGTTTCTTGATTTTAATTGGAAAGAATGTGCTGGTATTGTCATGCTACAGGAATTATTACCTGCATTTAAAGTGTAGTCTATAGGAACAATTGATGATGCACCATTATAATCATCATAATTAATTAAATTATCTACACCTTCACCTAAACCACCTTGATGATACCCTTCATCAGTCAGATTATTAGTAAAGGGTTTCTTTACATTAAAGTCAGCATATTCTATAAAATAACACCACACTATAGCATTCCATATTTGATAATATAATACCTGACTACCTTTTATTTTTTTAGTACATTCTCTTATAATATACGGTTGTAACTGTGTAACAGCTTTACCAAACATAGTTCTAAAGTTATTATCACCAAGATAATGGCCATACCTTTCAACGTAAAGATCGCCACCACCTCTAAGATTAGGTTGATAATTAACAACACTAACTGATGTATCATCAGATAGAGTATTCAACCAACCCCATTTATCATCCTTCATAGCTGTTCTTAATAAAGCACATCTACTTATACCAATAAGATGTGCTTTAACTTTTCTAGCATAATTTACACATCTCTCTTCAGAAATCCATACCTCATTACCAGCACCTCCTTTATCTACAGACCATATATAGAATTTAGGAGTATATACACTTATCTCTCCATCATAACCATTAATAGAACAACCAAATTCAAGTGTTGGTACAATAGCTTCACCTGTTATAAGACCATCTGTAGTAATATAAGCTTTCTTATTTACTATATCTACTTTATTTACTCTAGCTATATTAACATCATTTATCTTAATCCAAGCATATAAGTATTTATAAGTAGTTACTAATAACTTTGCTTCTTCATATTTATTCAGAATATCCTCAGGAAATTGTATAGTATAATCATAAGTAGCACTTGGACTATAATCAGAAGACACTGCATTCTTTTCAGCATCTGTAGTCTTCTCTAAATAAATCCTTTCATTTACAATTCTAAATCCTGTATTGTCTTTTCTAAATCTACTATCATTAGGGTCACACCAATATTTAATATAAGTACCTTGATGTATACATGTAGCAAACTTAGATTGTATAGGCAATGTCTTATGTAACTCAAGATTACCTATTCTTTCACAAGCTGTAGTAGCTTGACTCTCGGGAACTGTGTGGTCCCATCTAATACCATAGGCATATTTATTAGGGTCTGGTAAAGCATTCCATAGAACTCTACCTTCATTATCCTCTATTTTAGTTACCTTACCTTCTGGTATTTCTATAGCTGTAACTTTACTAAAATCCATATTATTAATTTTTAGTTGTATTTGCCACTCTTATTGATTTTTTTACTTTAGTACCATCTTCTAAAGTAAATATAAAATCCTCAACAGTATCTCCAGTGAGCTTAATTACGTCTTTAGCTAGTAATATATCAGACTAACCAAAATTTACGTCGTTTTTATCTATAGGTGTTGCAATATTAAGATTAGTCATTTGTTGTAACTCATTTGAATAATACTTAGCACCTGTTATATTCTTTCTTAACATGTTATTTTTAATTTTTAATTTTATAAATATATACGTATATAAATGAATAAAGGGTACCCTATTATGTAGGATACCCTTCCTCGGTTATTCAACCGGTGTTTGTTCAGTAGACTCTGAAGTCATGTTTTCGACTTCAGTCTCTGTATTATTTAACTCTTGATCATCAGAGTTAGTTTCTTTATCTGAAGAACCATAACCACCTTCACCTCTTTCAGTTTTAGAAAGCTCATCCGATTCAATAAGGTTAACTATTGGATATGGCATTATTATAAGTTGTGCAAATTTTGCACCAATTGGATAAACAGCTGGAACACTATCACCTGTCGTATTCTTAAACTTTGCCAAAACTTCACCTCTATAGTTTGAATCTATTACACCAACACAATTTGTAAGAGTTAATGACTTCTTTGCAATACTAGATCGTGGAAATATCAATCCAACATAACCTTTAGGTATTTCAAAAGCCAACCCTGTATGATATACTATTACAAACTGTCCACATTCATTAATTTCACTATGAATACCTGTTGCTGTTAAATCTAAGCCGGCATCACCATCGTGTGCATAAGTTGGCGTAACTGCCTTATCTGATAATTTCTTAAATTTTACTTCCATTATCTTATGTTTATAAAATCAATAAATAAATAACCTTCTTTATCATTATGCTCTTTAATGAGCTGTTTGTTCTTCAGTTTAGCATATAATTTAGGATATAAATCATCTAATACAGCTAACCATTTCTTATCACTCTTAAATAAAGACGTTGTACTAGAATATCTATCTATAAGATTTGGTACATCTTTATTCTCAAAGTTATATAAAACCTTCCAATCGTATTTTCTATTTCCACCGAAGAATTTTATATTATTGTATAACGATTCTATGTATCTACAATCATCAATAAAGCATTTTTCTTTATCTATTACTATTGGATCATTTTTAGCAAAAGAATCCTCTTCACATATAATTCTTACGTAACAATCACCTTTTTCTTCCAAGAAATCAAGCATTCTAAAAAGTATAGTATATCCAATTTTGTAAGAAACTCTACCATGACGTATTTCCATTTTTAGATCGTCATCATACCACAGTCTTATATCAAATACTCTTGCGCCAAGTTCATATTGTTTTTCATAATCTACTTCTTGACATTTAGCTGTAAACTTAATTAATTTTTGCCACCATTTTTTAGGTGTTAAATAAGTTAATGAGTTATGTGTTCCTATATTCATATTTTATATTTTTAAATAAAAGACCAGTCCTGGTTCGCTATTTTTAGCGTGACTGATTCTGTTTTTAAAGTTCCCCCGGTAGGAGTCAAACCCACCCGGTCGGCTTCAGAGGCCACACGGTTTTAGAGACCGTCCATGCAATCGTACATCACGGGGGAATATTGGCTCCTTTCTTAAGGGAGCCGCATTTAATCTAAAATTCAACACAATGAAAAAATTTTCAAGTGTGTTATTTACGCTTCTTTATGAAGTAATAAATTGCACCAATAGCCAAAGCATTAAGTGCTACACACATTATTATATTATATGTTTCCATAAATTGTATATTAAATATATTAAACCTATTTGAAATGTTTGTCCAATAATAGCACCTATTTCAGTAGCAGCTATATCTAACCAATCAAACTTATTGCCATATTCACGGTCTTTAAATTCCATTCCTACAGCAAGTCCTGTAGCAAACAATATAGTTCCTATGAATGATGAATAAGCACCGTATTTTAGATGTGCTAATCTATTACTTTCTTTTAACCACATTATTATTAAATTTTTAATTCTTAGTTATGGGAGGAGGACTCGAACCTCCGACCTTCAGCTTATGAGGCTGACGAGCTACCATCTGCTACCATCCCACGGTAGGTGTTGGTGGGCTCGAACCACCGATCTATTGTGTATAAGACAATTGCTCTAACCGACTGAGCTAAACACCTTTGTACAGTGTTTTGAGGTACACCGTAAAACCTAGTTTTAGTAACCATTAAATATCTTTACAAATTACTTCTTATTTGTAAGCCAATTCCAAAAACGCTTAAATACATTAGGCTTCTTTACTTCTGTATTGTTTGGTTTAGTATATATTCCACGCAACTTGTCTGCAATTGTAGCAACCTCATTTACAGCAGTATCAAAACATTCATGAATCATCTCTTCAGCAGTCTTGTAGTTGTCTATACAGCTCTTTATTGAAACTTCATATTCGAGCATTGTAATAGGCAAACCTGCATTAACCTTTTCGTATGCAAACATACGAATTACATCATTGGCATTCTTACAAGAAGTAATGTCTACTACATAGACGGGTTTAATATTCTTCATAATTCTTTAATTTTATAATTTAATTATTTCCCAAGTTCAATAATTTTCATCACGGCATTTGACAGCGTCACAATAAGTATCATCGTATGTTTTTGCATATGACTCCTCTTTAGCTTGTTTTGCTGCCATCATTGCAAAGTAAGATGCTACATTCTCCTTAATTGCAGTATTCTTAACTACAACTACTCTATTCTTTACGTAATCATAGTCATAAAATACAAAGATTATATCACCTTTGTTTGCCTTCAAAAGATTAGTCTTACCTTTTTCTGTATATCGAATTTCTAAGTCTTCATCAGCATAATAGATATTACTACAATCAAGCGGAATTGCATCAACAGATTCTACTGTATTTTTAGCTGTATCAACTTTTATAGGGTCTTTAAAATATCTAACTCCACCATTTCGTGTTGGAAAAAATAATGTCTTCATCTATATTGTTGTTTTTTATTATTCTTGAATCTCGTCTTTAATTTAAATTTAAATAACTTATTGAATAGTATGTCTTTTGTGTCATCACTTTTCATAATATCAACAGTATCTTTAAAAACATGTTTACAAACTATAGATACTGTTTCTCTATCTAAATTTAAATTCTTATAAACTTCATCAATAATATTTTCAATATCAATCATTATTAACAATTGCTACTATATCGTAGCTACGTAAAAGTTTGCTATCTTTAAGCAAATCGAAAGGTTTAGCTGAAATTGTTTTATATACAATCACGTCACCAATATTATAATGTGGCGAGAACTGTCTTCCTTCCTTTTCCTCCATCTTCAAATTAATATCGTAATTTATTGGAAGTTTAAGAATAATACCCTTACTAAAATCAGATTCTACCTCTTTTACCTCAGTCTTAGGCTCACCTTCTACAGCTTCTACGCCATCGGAGTCCTTTACTGGTTTTGTATCCGGAAGTATTGTAACTTCCTTCTTTACCATGATCTTGTCCAGCGGTTTTACCAAAATTGAATCTGTAAATGTATATGGAATCTTTTCAGAAACGCTTTCAGCTAACAGCGACTGATCTATCATCTTCTCGTTATCGTTCATCTCTTAAGTCCTTTAAGGTGGTTAAGTAATTTAATCATATTGTTAAGAACTGTTGTCTTCTCAACTTTGAGACATGTAGGCTGATCCTTCATATCTTTATCGATATTCTTCAACTCATTTGAGTATACAGTCAGCATATCATCAATCTCATCGAATACGTTAACGAACGGTTCTGTATTTTTGGTTGCGAATGGATCTTCAAGTATACCGTTTTTAACAAGCTCTTCAGCATATTTATCTGAAATAACGAACTTAGAAGTGTAAGATGTTTTCATTTCACCATTTGATTCGTTATTTACTGTAGTAAACTCACTATCTTCACAAACATAATTACCATCTTCTGTACGTTCAAAAACATCACCTGGTTCGAAGTACATAAACGGTTCAATAACATTCAATGTCTTATTCATTTTTAATAATTTTTAAGGTTTATGTCGCCATAACGTATCATAATTATATTTCGGTTGCAATTAAAATTATTTTTATTATATTGCAACTTTTTCACAGTTTATACGTTATGTGTATGAGAGAAGAGGGGGACTATAGGGGGAGTTGAGAGTATAGTCTTATATAAACTAATATATAATATATGAATGAAATAGAATTAAATGCTATATTGTATTATGCAGATTTATTATCCTTAAAGGATATATCTATACCTGTTACGGATAATTGTAAATGGTTCTTTATACATAATAATCCTATAAACAGTGCATATATACTTAATCTAGAACCTATATATGATACTAATAACAAATATTTCTTACAAGCTATAGATGAATATTATAAACTTAAAGATAAATTTTTAGAAGACGGTGTTAAAAATATAGTAGGTCATATATGTAATTTAGATGCATTAGGTTGTATAAATGCAGAACAAATGTTAAAATGTATACATCAATATAGTTCTAGAAGAGATAGAGCGTAGTGCTTTAGTAAATACTACAATTGGAAAAATAATCAAATATATACTCATAAAACAATCAATGACAATGGAGACGTAGTAGAAGAAAACTGTTCAAAATATGTCGCACACTTTGAAAGAAGCAATACAAAATCATGATTTTATTAAAGCTGTGGAATGGTTAAAAAGAGAACAAAAATATAGATTTAATAATAACTATTATAGTAAAGACGATGGGGAAAATTTGTAAATATGCCAATATTTATTCTACAGAAAAGGATAATGACGGTAAATATAAACTTATACGAAAAGTAAACAATAATAGTGTATTGGAAGATTACACTATGGAAGAGTTAGAACAACTTGTAGATGATCTTGGAAATGATAAAGATGAAGATGGTAAGATAAAGAATAAATTAGCATTTAATAATGCTTCATCTATGTTATTTCAATATTATCAGAAATACGGTAATCCGCACGAAAAAGATATAATAGAAGCTTTAAAAAATAAGCCAAGATCTATTGAAGAACAAAAGCAAGAAGCATTAAATACTGTAATGGACGAATATACTGATTATGAAGAAGTTGCAGCATGATTGTAATACATGTTTGTATAATTTAGGACATGATATTGTAAAATGTATGTGGGGGTTAAAACAACCATGTAATAGATACGAAAATAAATATGAAGAAACAAAACACAAGAGTATATTCATATGATTGTAATGTATACCCAACTAAATTGGATATAATGTTTGATATAAATGAAATAGATTATATGAATGATAATTATGCATGGGCAAAAGATCCAGATGCTAAATTTATATCAGACGATGATGATCAATATGGATCTACGTATGATTTATTGTATAATAAAAATACAGGATATAAAACAATATTAGTTGTATTTGATGGTATACCTAAACCAGCACAAATGGCACATGAAGCATTTCATGTTATGAATGGTATATTTAAAGAAGTAGATTTAGAGTTTAATTATAGTAAAAACACAGGAAACGAACACTTAGCATATATAATAGAATGGGCTGTAAAGTGTATGTGTGATGCTATAGAAAAAGAGAAGAAATGCAAAAAGAAGACAAAGTAAATCATCCTTCACATTATCTTTGGCTAAAAGATAAAGTAGGTATCGAGGTTATAGATATAACACGACACATGGATTTTGACTTAGGTAATGCTATAAAATATATCTTAAGAGCTGGACATAAAACAGAGGAAGGATACAGTGACAAAGATAAAACCATAGAAGATCTTAAGAAAGCTATATTTTACATAAACGATAAAATTAAAACAATAGAAAATGAAGTTAATTAATCAATCATACGAAATTTGTAAAACACATGGTTATACACTACAAGATGTATATAAAGATATAGAACGAGCAGCTAGAATATCATATAAATCTGAAGATAAAATAACAGAAGATAGTGCAGAAAAGATGGTACAACGTCTTATAAGTATGAAACATTATAGCCCATTGGAGTTTGGTACTATATACCTAAAAATTACACCAGATCCGATTAGGAACATATATAGCGCATTAAAATACGAAGACAATCCGTTCAGTGCTGTTACTATAAATAAAGATCTTACAAGATATATTACTACAAATTATAGAGTTATTATAGAAAATCATTGGGAAGAAGATCTACAATATATGTGTGAACCTACTAAATATCACCAAAGACGTACTACAGTTAAGTTTATAACAAATAGAGCTGTATCCCATGAACTAGTTCGTCATAGATCAATGTCGTTTATGCAGGAGTCACAACGCTATGTAGCATATGATAAGGATAAATTCGGAAATGAATTAACATTTATTAAGCCAGCATGGAAACAACCAGAATGGGATGAACAAACAAATGAAACCGTATTGACACATCTATTATTTGCAAATATAGAAGATACATATATGAAATTAAGATCGTTAGGTTTAACTCCTCAACAGGCTCGTATAGTACTCCCAAATGCAACTAAAACAGAATTATATATGTGTGGATTTCATAAAGATTGGGAACATTTCTTTGACTTAAGGGATAAAACACATGTAGATCCACAAATGTATGATTTAGTACATCCATTACATGAAGATTATGAAAAAACGATTGAATCCAGAAGAGAGACAGAGAATGGTTTATCTCTTAAATGAAGCCAGAAAACAAGGAGAACACTCTATAGCAAGTATGGTAGAATTAGCAATAACAATGAGTGATAAAGGTGAATACGATAAATTCCAAGAAGTGTTTAGTAACGAATAATATAGTCCGGGTTAGCTTAGCTAGCTCGGATTTTTTTTTATTTTTTTTT
>ULXQ01011121.1_pt1 | contig 113018 bp, 86 predicted proteins | sample 1961481 | NCBI WGS metagenome assembly ULXQ01 (sample SAMEA4835843, study PRJEB28245) | human gut metagenome | biome: gut microbiome; material: fecal sample | place: Denmark | collected 2008 | reverse complement strand
AAGTATGCCTTCACGATAAGATTGTCAATCCGCAGGCTTTGTAGTCTGCGATCCTGCCAGCAAATATTCTTTGCGAGTCGTTACGCAATAATCACAGAGGAAACTATTTTATTCACGCGTTAGCGATAGACTGCATTCAGGGCGAAAGGAGGTAAGCCGATGATTTCAGCGGGACGCTGAAACGGGAAAGCCTCTCCCGGAGAAGAGGGCTTTTAATAAGGAAAGGGTTATGATGAAGCACGTCATCATACTGGTGATACTCTTAGTGATTAGCTTCCAGGCTTACTAAGAACACCAGGGGGAGGGGGAAACCTCTCCCTAACCCTCACTCCTGAAATTATGTCACTCCGCCCTTAGTGTCAATCGACGGCTCTCCGTTCTTGCGAGGCGAATAGCAAAATTTTCTGCGCCGCCGGGCCTAATTCTGAAAGTTTCTTCGTTTGCTCTTATTTCATTATTGCAGTCGGTATGATACCGGACCTCGATAATTCTCTAAGAAAGGATTTCTTATGAGCGAACAAATCACGTTTGCCACCAGCGATTTTGCCAGTAACCCGGAACCACGTTGCCCCTGCATTTTGCTGCTGGATGTTTCTGGCTCGATGAGCGGCAGACCTATTAATGAACTTAACGCCGGATTGGTGACCTTTCGTGATGAACTGCTTGCCGATCCGCTGGCTTTAAAAAGAGTGGAACTCGGCATTGTGACGTTCGGCCCGGTGCATGTGGAACAACCCTTTACCAGCGCCGCTAATTTTTTTCCGCCCATCCTGTTTGCCCAGGGCGATACACCAATGGGTGCGGCCATTACCAAAGCCCTGGATATGGTAGAGGAGCGGAAACGTGAGTATCGTGCAAATGGTATTTCGTATTATCGCCCGTGGATTTTCCTGATTACCGATGGTGCACCAACCGATGAGTGGCAGGCTGCAGCCAACAAAGTGTTTCGGGGGGAAGAAGATAAAAGGTTTGCTTTCTTTTCCATCGGTGTTCAGGGGGCGGATATGAAGACTCTGGCACAAATCAGCGTTCGTCAGCCTTTGCCTCTGCAAGGATTACAATTCCGTGAACTGTTTAGCTGGTTATCCAGTTCGCTGCGTTCGGTTTCCCGCTCCACGCCGGGAACGGAAGTTGTGCTGGAAGCGCCAAAAGGCTGGACGTCAGTGTGAGCTGGCGTCTGGTTTATGCATCCGCTGTTGGAACATCGCACATCAGCGCGGACTTGCCTTGCCAGGATGCCTGCCAGATGCAGGTTGCCTGGCTAAATGACCAGCAGCCATTACTGGTGATGTTCCTTGCTGATGGCGCAGGTAGCGTTTCGCAGGGAGGAGAAGGCGCGACGCTCGCCGTCAATGAAGCGATGGCTTATATGTCGCAAAAAGTGCAGGGTGGGGAATTGGGGCTTAATGATATCCTCGCCACGGATATTGTGCTGACCGTTCGTCAGCGACTTTTTGCCGAGGCGGAAGCCAAAGAATTAGCAGTTCGCGATTTTGCCTGCACGTTTCTGGGATTGATTTCATCGGCTAATGGCACCTTGATTATGCAGATTGGCGATGGCGGCGTGGTGGTGGATTTTGGTCACGGTCTGCAATTGCCGCTTACGCCGATGGTGGGTGAATATGCCAATATGACGCACTTCATTACCGATGAAGATGCCGTTTCCAGACTGGAAACTTTCACCAGCACTGAGCGTGTGCATAAAGTTGCAGCATTTACGGATGGTATCCAGCGACTGGCGTTAAATATGCTGGATAATTCTCCTCATGTACCTTTCTTTACCCCGTTTTTCAATGGACTGGCGTCAGCAACGCAGGAACAACTCGATTTATTACCTGAATTGTTAAAGCAGTTTTTGTCCAGCCCGGCGGTAAACGAGCGTACGGATGATGATAAAACGTTGGCACTGGCGCTGTGGTTACCATGAAACCCACTTTATATACTGCTACTGGTGAGTGCGTTACGCCAGGCCGTGAACTGGGCAAAGGCGGTGAAGGCGCGGTTTATGATATCAATGAGTTTGTCGATAGCGTCGCCAAGATTTATCACACGCCGCCACCCGCCTTAAAACAGGACAAACTTGCCTTTATGGCTGCGACAGCTGACGCGCAATTGTTGAATTATGTCGCCTGGCCGCAGGCAACGCTTCACGGTGGACGAGGTGGAAAAATTATCGGTTTTATGATGCCAAAAGTTTCTGGTAAAGAACCGATTCATATGATCTATAGCCCGGCACATCGTCGCCAGAGTTACCCTCATTGTGCGTGGGATTTTCTACTCTATGTTGCGCGCAATATTGCTTCATCTTTTGCTACGGTTCACGAGCACGGGCACGTCGTGGGTGACGTAAACCAGAACAGTTTTATGGTAGGTCGCGACAGCAAAGTGGTGTTGATTGATAGCGACTCCTTTCAGATTAACGCTAATGGCACGTTGCATTTATGCGAAGTTGGCGTGTCGCATTTTACGCCGCCAGAGCTACAAACCCTGTCGTCATTTGTCGGCTTTGAACGCACAGAAAATCACGATAATTTTGGCCTTGCGTTGCTGATTTTTCACGTCTTGTTTGGTGGGCGGCATCCTTATTCCGGTGTGCCGCTTATCTCTGATGCGGGGAATGCGCTGGAGACGGATATTGCTCATTTCCGTTATGCCTACGCGTCAGATAATCAGCGGCGTGGTTTAAAACCGCCGCCACGATCGATTCCACTGTCGATGTTACCGGGCGATGTTGAAGCCATGTTTCAGCAGGCATTCACGGAAAGTGGCGTGGAAACCGGGCGTCCGACGGCAAAAGCGTGGGTAGCGGCACTTGATTTACTACGCCAACAGTTAAAGAAATGTACCGTTTCGGCAATGCATGTTTACCCCGGTCATTTGACTGACTGCCCGTGGTGTGCGCTGGATAATCAAGGCGTTATCTATTTTATTGATCTCGGCGAAGAGGTCATTACCACCAGTGGTGATTTTGTGCTGGCGAAAGTCTGGGCGATGGTGATGGCGTCAGTAGCACCGCCAGCATTGCAATTGCCATTACCCGATCATTTCCAACCGACTGGCAGGCCGCTTCCTTTAGGCCTGTTACGGCGCGAATACATCATTCTGATTGAGATCGCACTGTCAGCGTTATCGCTGTTGCTTTGCGGCCTTCAGGCAGAACCGCGTTATATTATTTTGGTTCCTGTGCTGGCGGCTATCTGGATTATTGGCAGTCTGACAAGCAAAGCTTATAAAGCAGAAATCCAGCAACGCCGTGAGGCATTTAATCGCGCGAAAATGGACTATGACCATTTAGTCAGCCAGATCCAACAGTTGGGCGGGCTGGAAGGTTTTATCGCCAAACGGACGATGCTCGAAAAAATGAAGGACGAAATGCTCGGGTTACCGGAAGAAGAAAAACGCGCTCTGGCAGCACTTCACGACACTGCAAGGGAACGGCAGAAGCAGAAGTTTCTGGAGGGATTTTTTATTGATGTTGCCTCTATTCCCGGCGTTGGCCCTGCGCGTAAAGCGGCGTTACGGTCTTTTGGTATTGAAACAGCCGCAGATGTTACCCGTCGTGGCGTTAAGCAAGTGAAAGGGTTTGGCGACCATCTGACCCAGGCGGTTATCGACTGGAAAGCGAGTTGTGAACGCCGTTTTGTGTTCAGGCCGAACGAAGCGGTAACGCCTGCAGACAGACAAGCGGTACTGACTAAAATGGCCGCCAAACGACATCGGCTGGAATCGACGTTGACTGTCGGCGCGACAGAGTTGCAGCGATTCCGCCTTCAAGCTCCAGCACGGACCATGCCGTTGATGGAACCGTTACGTCAGGCAGCAGAAAAACTGGCCCAGGCGCAGGCAGATTTAAGCCGCTGCTGAGCCATTTTCTTTTAACGAAATACCACTTCCGCCCAGCGAGCCAGCCCGGCGGTGACGGAGCCAAAGTCATCGCCGCCTGCAATCGGAATGCCCGGCAACTGTTCTGCCAGCGCTTTTTTAATCAGCGGAGAACGGGCGCTACCGCCGGTCAGGTAGATAACGTCCGGTTTTTCCTGGGCGTTATCCAGGGCCAGTTGCACCTGTTCCAGAATCCGCGCCAGTGGCTGGCTGAGGGCGCTTTCCAGCCCTTGCTGGCTAATCAGCGTAGCCAGTTCATCGCTGATAAACGGCAGTGAGGCGCGGGTTTCCGCAGTGCTGGAAAGAGCAATTTTGCTCTCTTCTGCGCTACGCACCAGGCGATAGCTTAAACGCTGACGCCAGACTTTCTGTAACAGGGCCACTTTTTCCGGTTCGCGGGCATCGCGTACCAGATCGTTAAGCAGACGACCGTTGGCACTACTGTAGAAATCACTCTGCGCAGGTACGTCGTTGATGGCAACCGCATTCCACCACGGCAGAATCGGCAGGGCGATGCCTTTTTCGGTTTCGCCACCCATGCCCAATAACGGCATCAGGTTTTTAAACGCCAGTGCGATATCCAGATCGTTACCGCCAATACGGCAACCACTGTGACCCAGCAGGCTGGCTTCACGATCGAGACGCGAACGCCACTGCGGCCCCATCAGCAGCAATGAACAGTCAGTCGTACCACCGCCGATATCCACCACCAGTACCCGTTTTTCTTCCTGCAAGGTGGCCTCGTAATCCAGCCCAGCCGCTACCGGCTCGTACTGGAATACCACATCCTTAAACCCGGCACGCTTTGCCGCGCGTTCCAGAATCCCTTGCGCCTGGGTGTTTGCTTCATCACCGCCCAGCCCCTGGAAGTTGATCGGGCGACCAATCACCGCCTGAGTAATCGTTTCTGGCAGCTGTGCCTGCGCCTGCTGGCGAATGTGTAACATCATTGCGCAGACCAGATCCTCAAACAGCGCTACCTGCTGCGGTTTTAAGCCGCTGGCACCGAGGAACGATTTTGGTGATTTCACAAACCACACTTCTTCTGGATCATCAATGTACTGTGCCAGTGAGGAAAGACCGAACTGCACGCTTTTCGCCGTAACATCGATATCTTCTTCGCGGTTATAACGAATCGCCCGACGTAACAGCGCCTGCGTTTCATCGTCGTCTGCCGGAACATCATGATGGCGGTACAGCCATTCGCTTACCGATTCACGCGTTGGCGCGCAAAGCATTGAAGGCAGCAGCGTGCTGTCGTTTTCCATTTTCAGTAATTGCGGTTTACCGTCACGCATGACCGCCACTGAACAGTTTGCTGTACCGTAATCAAAACCAATAAACACGAATTAATCCCCATGCCGGTGAAGAAGGGGCGTGACTTTAGCGAAATGTTGCTGTCGCGACAACCGGAATATGAAAGCAAAGCGTAGCGTCTGAATAACGTTTATGCTGAAAGCGGATGAATAAGGAGATGCGATGTATACCCTGAACTGGCAGCCGCCGTATGACTGGTCGTGGATGTTGGGATTTCTCGCCGCCCGTGCAGTGAGTGGTGTGGAAACGGTCGCTGAGGATTATTATGCCCGTAGTCTGGCGGTGGGCGAATATCGCGGCGTGGTGACTGCTATTCCGGATATAGCCCGCCATACTCTGCACATAAATTTAAGTGCAGGTTTAGAACCCGTTGCCGCTGAGTGTCTGGCGAAAATGAGCCGCCTGTTTGATCTGCAATGTAACCCGCAGATTGTTAACGGTGCGTTGGGCAAGTTAGGCGCGGCGCGGCCCGGATTGCGTTTACCCGGCTGTATTGATGCTTTTGAGCAGGGTGTGCGGGCGATTTTAGGCCAACTGGTGAGCGTGGCGATGGCGGCAAAATTGACTGCCAAAGTTGTACAGCTTTATGGCGAACGGCTGGATGATTTTCCGGAGTATATCTGCTTCCCCACGCCTCAGCGGCTGGCAGCAGCCGACCCGCAGGCATTAAAAGCGTTAGGCATGCCGTTGAAACGGGCAGAGGCACTGATTCATCTGGCAAATGCGGCGCTGGAGGGCAGCTTACCAATGACAATTCCGGGCGATGTGGAGCAGGCGATGAAAACGCTGCAAACTTTTCCGGGTATCGGGCGCTGGACGGCGAATTATTTCGCTTTGCGTGGCTGGCAGGCGAAAGATGTTTTTCTGCCGGATGATTATCTGATTAAACAGCGATTTCCGGGGATGACACCGGCACAAATCCGCCGTTATGCCGAGCGCTGGAAGCCCTGGCGTTCTTATGCGCTGTTGCATATCTGGTATACGGAAGGCTGGCAACCAGACGGAACGGACGAATTGTAGGCCTGATGCGTCGCATCAGGCAATGGGCAAACGCTCCCTCAGTTAATCGCGAAATAACTGCTATTCACCAGCAAATCCAGCGATTGGGCATCGGCAATCACATCACCATAAATCAGATCGACGCCGATGCCAGAAAGCGTATCCATCACTAAGGGTAAAACGACTGGCCCGGCGATGGTTTTCATCCCGAGTCGCTGAGCGTGCCCCTGAATAATCGTAATCAGCATCTCATCCATCAAATTACCCTGCACGTTGGCGCATAACTCACCATCAAGTAGCAGGTAATCTGCCATATTCGCTTTCAGCGAGTTGAAGATTTGCAGATCGCGGCCCACCTGGCTGAGCACTATCCGACATCCCGCCAGCCGCAGTTTTTGCACGCTTTCTGCGTGATCTAAAATCGCGTCTGCCGGAATAATCAGATGTAATAACCGTGGTGGTAGAGGGCTATTTTCCAGCTGCTCAAGCAGATCATTCACCAGCGTGGCGCTACTCAAACCGGCAACGGAAAGGGGGAGGGCGATGCTTATGCCTTTACTGGCAACCGCTTTTGCGGCCAGCTGGAAAAATTCGTGGAATACCCGTCGGTCAAGAGCATGGCTAAGTGCCGGATCGCTGAAGCTACGACGAAATTTTTGTTCATCAATAATCTCGCCTTCGCAACTCCAGAGTTTAAGCGAAATCAGCCACAAATTACGCGCTTCCGGGATCCGCGGCGAAGCGACACCGTGGGCCATCATCATCAACTGATTCTCTTTAATCATCCGCCACTGTTCATCAAGCGACATCGCCGCCCGTTCGCTATGTGCGGCAGCTTGCTGTGGTTCGTAAACCGTCACCCGGCCCCGTCCACCATTTTTGGAGGCATAACAGGCGATATCAGCCTGCGACATCACTTCTGCCGCCTGATGATTGTTGTCATCAATCAAGGTAATCCCGGCACTGGCACCTACCCGATGCACACGGCCTTCCCATATAAAGTGATAGTCATTCACGGCACTGATAATGCGTGTAGCGATAAAACGCGCGCTTTCAACATTACAGTCTGGTAGCAGCAGACCAAATTCATCCCCACCGAGTCGCGCCAGCACGTCGCTGGAACGCAGCATACTCAGCATCAACGACGCCAGTTCGCGCAGCAAAGCGTCGCCCGCCGCATGCCCGGCGCTGTCATTCACCGCTTTAAAGCGATCAAGATCGATAAACACCAGGGCATGTCGCTGATGTGTACTGTTTACCGTTTGCAGCAGCATACGCAGTTGCTTCTCAAAACTGGCGCGATTGGCGAGATGCGTCAGTGCATCATGGGAGGCGCTGTAGCTCAGCTGGCGCAGCATTTTGCGTGATTCGGTAACGTCCTGAATCACCAGAACCGAACCAATATTGCTGCCGTCCAGAGTACTTAACGGCGTAATACTGTAATGCACGTCGTAGCTGCCGCCGCTCCGGCAGTGCAACACCACATCTTGTTCAATCGCGGAACGTGAGGTGTCGGCACTGTAAATGTTCTCCATCAGGGGACCATTGTCGCCAAAGGTAATATGCAACACCGTCAGGAGCGGAACACCTAATGCTTCTTCCTGCGTCCAGCCGCTCATCTTCTCCGCCACTGGATTCATAAAGGTAATTTTCATTGCCATATCAATACAGACCACGGCTTCGCCGATGGAGTCCAGCGTTATGTGCAGGCGCTCTTTTTCCTGAAACAATGCCTCGTTAAGCTGTTTAACCTCAGTCATATCCATATTAATGCCGAGCAGGCGTTCGACTTCGCCTTCTTTATTCAGTACCCGGTTGGCGAGGGCGCGGATATGGCGAATACCGTCTTTTACGGTAATGCGAAATTCCAGTTTAAAGGGCGAGCGTGATTGCAACGAATCACGAATCACTTTTTCGGCATGCTGGCGATCTTCCGGCAGCACGCACTCGTACCACACCTGCCAGTTCGGTTTGATATGTGGAGGAATTTCATACAGCTCGAACATCCGCTTATCCCAGCTAAAAATATTCGGCTTCAACTCCCACTCCCAGATGCCAATCCCGCCCGCTTCGTTAGCCAGCGTGATGCGCTCCATCAGTTGCTGATTCACCTGTTCGGTGCGTTTTAGCTCGTTAATGTCTTCAATCTGAGCGATAAAATAGAGCGGCGTGCCATCCGTGTGGCGCACCAGTGAGACGGCAAGCAACGCCCAGACAACATCGCCATTGCGGTTGTAGTAGCGTTTTTCCATTGAATAGGTGTTTATTTCACCGCTTATCAGCTTTTCAACCTGTTGGAGATCTTTATTGAGATCCTCCGGCCAGGTCAGTTGCTGAAAGGTGAGTCCGCGCAGCTCTTCCTGACTGTACCCGAGAAACTGGCAGAGCGCTTTGTTGGTTTGCAGCCATTGTCCCTCGGTGCCCACTAACGCCATACCGATAGCGGAATATTCCATGGCGTTCCGAAAACGGGTTTCGCTTTCGGAAATGTGTTTGCGTTCCGCACGAAAGGCATACATCACCATCGTCATGATGTTGGCGGGCAGCAGGATCAGCAAAAACGGTAGCCACGGCATATGGCTCATCAGGTATGTACGCGGCGTAGCAAGCAGGGAGGGATCCGCGGCCATCATCAGCGACACCATCATCACCGTGGTAAGGAAGATCAAAAAGGCTTCCATTCGTGGCAGGCGCACGGCGCTCCACATCAACAGCACAATAATGAAAGTAAAAGGCCACGGCAGATACAGCATCGAAAGCCAGCTTAACGTCAGTGTGATGGCTAACGTGAGCAGCGACTCAAAAAGCAACCGTGGGTTGCGATGGCGCAGCAGATAGTGTGGTTTAAATAACAATCCCAGCGGCACCAGTGCCAGAGCGCCGATGGATTCTGACAGTACCCATATCAAAAATGCCCTGAGAGGATCGTCTCCGGGCGTCAGCAGGACAACCAGAACACCCCCTAGCAGAGGCGGAACAATGGCGCTGCCGAATGCCAGACGCAGCCAGTCAGCCAGATTTTGCAAGGGGTTATACCACGGCAGCAATTTACGTAGCAGCACTGCCCCGACCACGGCTTCAACAATATTGATGGTCGTCCAGGTCATGTTCAGCGAGCTGGTGGAAAAAAGCAGGATGGATGCGGCGATATTTCCCAGCGAGCAGCTCAGCGCAATTCCCGGCCACATGCGCCCGGCATGGCGATAAAACGCCACCATCATGATGGACGTCGGGAACCACAGTGGGGCGAGTTGGGTGCCAAACTGCGAAAGCTCAAGCGAGAAAAGGGTAAAGATAAACGAGACTAAACCTAAACTGACCAGGTGAAGCAGCGGGTGGGGCAGGGCAATTAATACATGCTGTGATTGTTTGCTCATTACCGCTTTATCCGCAAGACCAGGTCGCCAGTATTCGTTTCTGTGTTTATGCTAGTACAAAAGTTTTACATTTTATATGCGAATTGCTCATAAAGTGACGTAAAGGCGGATAATTTGCGCAACTGCGTATAACATTTTTTACCTTACATAAAACTGATCAACGTAATTTGCCACCGGGAATTCTTTGTCAACAATTAACTCTGAGCGCGCGGCAACGCTATTCGACTGGTATCAGACGGATGAAATCCCTATAATTGCCGCGTTTGGCGCTTCGTCGCCCCCTTCCTAACATCCAGGTTAATCAGGTCGCTAAATATATGACTGATCAGTCTCATCAGTGCGTCATTATCGGTATCGCTGGCGCATCGGCTTCCGGCAAGAGTCTTATTGCCAGTACCCTTTATCGTGAATTACGTGAGCAAGTCGGTGATGAACACATCGGCGTAATTCCCGAAGACTGCTATTACAAAGATCAAAGCCATCTGTCGATGGAAGAACGCGTTAAGACCAACTACGACCATCCCAGCGCGATGGATCACAGCCTGTTGCTTGAGCATTTACAAGCGTTGAAACGCGGCTCGGCAATTGACCTGCCGGTTTACAGCTATGTTGAACATACGCGTATTAAAGAAACGGTGACGGTTGAGCCGAAGAAGGTCATCATTCTCGAAGGCATTTTGTTGCTGACGGATGCGCGTTTGCGTGACGAACTTAACTTCTCCATTTTCGTTGATACCCCGCTGGATATCTGCCTGATGCGCCGCATCAAGCGTGACGTTAACGAGCGTGGGCGTTCAATGGATTCCGTGATGGCGCAATATCAAAAAACCGTGCGCCCGATGTTCCTGCAATTCATTGAGCCTTCTAAACAATATGCGGACATTATCGTGCCGCGCGGCGGGAAAAACCGCATCGCGATCGATATATTGAAAGCGAAAATAAGTCAGTTCTTTGAATAAGCTTGATAAATTGTGTACCGTTCAGTGATAACCTGGTATGCCCTTGACGTAATTGGCGTTAAGGGAGTGATGCGCGAAAGGAGAAAATGCCATGCGTCTGTGTGACCGAGATATTGAAGCCTGGCTTGATGAAGGCCGTTTGTCGATCAACCCACGTCCGCCAGTGGAGCGTATTAACGGCGCGACGGTGGATGTACGCCTGGGCAATAAATTTCGTACCTTCCGTGGTCACACGGCAGCGTTTATCGATCTGAGCGGTCCCAAAGATGAAGTGAGCGCCGCGCTTGACCGCGTGATGAGCGATGAGATCGTTCTCGACGAGGGCGAGGCGTTCTATCTTCACCCAGGAGAGCTGGCGCTGGCGGTGACGCTGGAGTCGGTGACGCTGCCAGCCGATCTGGTGGGCTGGCTGGACGGGCGTTCCTCTTTGGCGCGTCTGGGGCTGATGGTGCACGTCACCGCGCACCGTATCGATCCGGGCTGGTCTGGTTGCATTGTGCTGGAGTTCTACAACTCCGGTAAGCTGCCGCTGGCGCTGCGTCCGGGCATGTTAATTGGTGCGCTGAGCTTTGAGCCGCTTTCCGGCCCGGCGGCGCGACCTTACAACCGCCGTGAAGATGCGAAATATCGCAACCAGCAGGGCGCGGTAGCCAGCCGAATCGATAAAGACTAATTCAGGCCCATTGAGGATACCATGAGACGATTTCTGACGACGCTGATGATACTCCTGGTCGTGCTGGTGGCCGGGTTATCTGCGTTAGTGTTGCTGGTGAATCCGAATGATTTCCGCGACTATATGGTCAAGCAAGTTGCTGCACGTAGCGGTTATCAATTGCAGCTCGACGGGCCACTGCGTTGGCACGTCTGGCCGCAGCTTAGTATCCTCTCCGGGCGAATGTCTCTCACCGCCCAGGGCGCAAGCCAGCCACTGGTTCGCGCCGACAACATGCGTCTGGACGTGGCGCTTTTACCACTACTGAGTCATCAACTGAGCGTTAAGCAGGTGATGCTAAAAGGGGCAGTGATCCAACTGACGCCTCAGACGGAAGCGGTGCGCAGTGAAGACGCTCCGGTTGCACCGCGCGACAATACCTTGCCGGATCTGTCAGACGATCGCGGATGGTCGTTTGATATATCCAGTCTTAAGGTGGCGGACAGCGTGCTGGTGTTCCAGCATGAAGATGACGAGCAGGTGACAATCCGCAATATCCGCCTGCAAATGGAACAAGATCCCCAACATCGTGGCTCATTTGAGTTCTCCGGGCGGGTTAATCGCGATCAGCGCGATCTCACGATATCCCTTAACGGTACGGTAGATGCTTCTGATTATCCGCATGATTTAACGGCGGCTATTGAACAAATTAACTGGCAGTTGCAGGGTGCAGATTTACCAAAACAAGGTATTCAGGGGCAGGGGAGTTTCCAGGCCCAGTGGCAGGAGTCACATAAACGCCTTTCATTTAACCAAATCAGCTTGACCGCCAATGACAGCACGCTGAGCGGGCAAGCACAGGTCACGCTGACAGAGAAACCTGAATGGCAGCTGAGACTGCAATTCCCGCAACTGAATCTTGACAACCTCATCCCGCTTAATGAAACAGCGAATGGTGAAAACGGTGCCGCGCAGCAGGGGCAGAGCCAATCAACATTGCCGCGCCCGGTCATTTCTTCGCGTATTGATGAACCGGCATATCAGGGACTGCAAGGCTTTACGGCTGATATTTTGTTGCAGGCCAGTAACGTGCGCTGGCGCGGAATGAATTTTACAGATGTTGCCACGCAAATGACCAACAAGTCGGGTTTGCTGGAAATTACTCAACTGCAGGGCAAGCTTAACGGTGGACAGGTTTCACTGCCGGGCACGCTGGACGCGACATCAATAAATCCGCGGATAAACTTCCAGCCACGGCTGGAAAACGTTGAGATTGGTACCATTCTGAAGGCGTTTAACTATCCGATTTCGTTGACCGGAAAAATGTCACTGGCTGGTGATTTCTCCGGTGCTGACATAGATGCCGACGCATTCCGCCACAACTGGCAAGGACAGGCACATGTCAAAATGACCGACACGCGCATGGAAGGGATGAACTTCCAGCAGATGATTCAGCAAGCGGTAGAGCGTAATGGCGGTGATGTGAAGGCCGCTGAAAACTTTGATAACGTGACGCGGCTTGACCGCTTTACCACCGATTTGACGTTGAAGGATGGCGTCGTGACGTTAAACGACATGCAAGGTCAATCGCCTGTGCTGGCGCTGACAGGGGAAGGCATGTTGAATCTGGCAGATCAAACCTGCGACACCCAGTTTGATATTCGGGTCGTGGGTGGCTGGAACGGGGAAAGCAAACTGATTGATTTCCTCAAAGAAACGCCAGTACCGCTGCGGGTTTATGGCAACTGGCAGCAACTCAATTACAGTCTGCAAGTGGATCAGTTACTGCGCAAACATCTACAGGACGAAGCGAAACGTCGCCTGAATGACTGGGCCGAGCGGAATAAAGATTCCCGCAATGGCAAAGATGTGAAGAAGTTGCTGGAGAAGATGTAGGTTACCAGGTGACCTGTCCTGTAGGCCTGATAAGACGCGTAAAGCGTCGCATCAGGCGTTCGCGGCGGCACCATTATATTCTGAATATGTAAGATCGAAGGCTGTTCCGTTCACTTGATGTTCCTCACTACTATGGAACGCTCAAGCCGGTGAACGTGCCAGGGTGGCTCAATCGCCACCACCCTGGCAACCCGGGCTCCCGGCGGTAAATCGCCGCTGGCGCGGTTCCCTCATCTTATTCCTTTCGGCTATCGGGTAAAATGACCGATACCATCACACCTCGTACTCCAACTCGCCATCCTTATGCAGCGGAATAATCTGCACCTTCTGCACGCGATGGCTTTCCACCTGCAACGTTTTAAGCAAATAATCCCCCACCTGAACTTCTTCGCCAGGTTTTGGAATACGCTGTAAATATTCCATCAACAGCCCGGCAATGGTGTGATATTCACGTTTTTCATCCAGCGGCAGCGGCACATATTGCACCAGATCTTCCAGCGGCATATGACCATTCGCCGTCCAGGAACCGTCCGCATTCTTCTGAATATCATGGCGGGCGTCGATCTCTTCCACTTCGTTCGGTAAGTTACCGGCAATGGTTTCAGTGACGTCACTTAATGTCACAATCCCTTCCACCGAGCCAAACTCATCCACCACAAAAGCAAAGTGCGTGCGGGCATTACGGAACTGCTCCAGGGCAGGTAACAACGGCAAGGTTTCCGGGAACACCAGCGGCTGGCGAATCAACACCCGCAGGTTGAGCGGTTCGCCACGCAGTGACTGTTGTAGCAGGTCGATAACGTGAACAACACCGAGCAAATCTTCTGCGTCATCACCGTCGGTAACCACCAGCCGCGTATGCTGATTTCGCTCCAGCAACTGGCGGATCTCGTCTTCCGGCGCGTTGAGATCGATATGCTCAATATCGTGGCGCGACGTCATAATGCTGCTGACAGTACGCTGGTTAAGATTAAGTACCCGCTCAATCATCCGCCGTTCCTGCGGATTAAAGATCTGCTGGTTACCATGATCCACCAGCATGGACGCGGTTTCGGCGTCCAGTTCCGCATCTTCTTTTTGCCCGCTAAGCAGGCGCATTACCGCTTCGGTAGTCCGCTGGCGTAGCGTCTGGTTAGCGGAAAGAAAACGTCGCCGGTTAAAGATAGCCAACTGATTGAGCGCCTCGATCATCACCGAGAAACCAATGGCAGCGTACAGGTAGCCTTTCGGAATGACGAAGCCGAAACCTTCTGCCACCAGGCTAAAGCCAATCATCAACAGGAAGCTTAAGCAGAGAATAACGATCGTCGGGTGACTGTTAACAAATTGCGTTAACGGCTTGCTGGCCATCAACATCAGGCTGATAGCGATAACCACGGCGGCCATCATGACCAGTAAATGGTCGACCATCCCGACGGCGGTAATCACTGAGTCGAGTGAGAAAATGGCGTCCAGTACCACAATTTGCGTCACCACGCCCCAGAACTTCGCACCTTTGCGTTGTGTGGGATTATTGCTGTCTTTCCCTTCCAGCCGTTCGTTCAGCTCCATCGTGGCTTTGAACAACAGGAAGAAACCACCAAACAGCATGATTAAGTCGCGGGCGCTAAAGGTAAACGAGCGGAAGCTGAACAGCGGTTGAGTCAGGGTGACCAGCCAGGAGATTGACGCCAGCAGTAACAGGCGCATTAACATCGCCAGCAGCAGCCCGGTAACCCGTGCGCGGTCGCGCTGCTTCGGCGGTAGTTTTTCGGCGAGGATGGCAATAAAGACCAGGTTATCAATGCCGAGGACCAGTTCGATCACAATCAGCGTGATTAACCCGGCCCAGATAGACGGATCGGCAATCCATTCCATAGTAAGTACAAAACCTATTCGTTGTATGACAAATGTCACAATTCGATCATGGATAAATCGGGGCAAAAATGCAATGTTGCAGCACTATTTATCTCATATTATTTGAGGGTAATAACCTCACATTATCCCTGAATTAAAAGTGGTAATAATAAAACATTATTTAAGAAATATCGCATGTGGAGACGCAATATTAAATATTGTCAACCTAAAGAAACTCCTAAAAACCATATTGAATGACACTTAATATAATTCTTAAAAATAGCCAATTGCCGAATTGTTACCTTGCCTGCTATTCCGTTAGCTGTAACACTTCCTCCTGCATTATTGGAGAGCCAATATTCAATTACCATAATGTCACCTTATATTCGGAAGTTAATTTCCGCAATAACCCTTTCTCATCAACGACTGTATGTTGAGAGGGTTTTAAAAATTAAGCTAAATCAGTGTATTGGTAGCTAAAAAGCCAGGGGCGGTAGCGTGTCTGGATGCCTGAAAGACCAGTCTGAATTATTCTGTCAATAGCCTGCGGATGAAATCAATTTTTTTAGGACTGATGCCAGTTAAATTTTTATTCAATTAACTGCAAGGTAAATGTGCATGGCGACATTGCTATTAATAGTGCACAGGATAATTACTCTGCCAAAGTGATAAATAAACAATGATGAAATCCAAAATGAAATTGATGCCATTATTGGTGTCAGTAACCTTGATAAGCGGTTGCACAGTACTTCCGGGCAGCAATATGTCGACGATGGGCAAAGACGTCATCAAACAGCAGGACGCTGATTTCGATCTCGACAAAATGGTGAATGTTTATCCGCTGACCCCGCGCCTGATTGACCAATTACGCCCACGCCCGAATGTAGCGCGCCCCAATATGACGCTGGAAAGCGAGATCGCGAATTACCAGTATCGCGTCGGGCCGGGGGACGTTCTTAATGTCACCGTCTGGGATCACCCGGAACTCACCACGCCAGCCGGTCAGTACCGCAGTTCCAGCGACACCGGCAACTGGGTACAGCCTGACGGCACTATGTTTTACCCGTATATCGGCAAGGTTCACGTAGTCGGGAAAACGCTCGCTGAAATCCGCAGTGATATTACCGGGCGCTTAGCGACGTACATCGCTGATCCGCAGGTGGACGTTAATATCGCCGCCTTCCGCTCACAAAAGGCCTATATCTCAGGTCAGGTGAATAAATCCGGTCAACAGGCGATCACCAACGTGCCACTGACTATTCTCGACGCCATCAACGCCGCAGGTGGCCTGACCGACACCGCTGACTGGCGCAACGTAGTGCTAACACACAATGGTCGTGAAGAACGCATTTCTTTGCAGGCGCTGATGCAAAACGGCGACCTCAATCAGAACCGACTGCTTTATCCCGGCGATATTCTCTACGTGCCCCGTAATGATGATCTGAAAGTATTTGTGATGGGTGAAGTGAAGAAACAGAGCACCCTGAAAATGGACTTTAGCGGCATGACCCTGACTGAAGCCCTGGGTAATGCTGAAGGTATCGACATGACCACCTCCAACGCCAGCGGCATCTTTGTCATTCGTCCGCTGAAAGGCGAGGGCGGGCGTAACGGCAAGATTGCCAATATCTACCAGCTGGATATGTCCGATGCGACGTCGCTGGTGATGGCGACAGAATTCCGCCTGCAACCTTATGACGTGGTGTATGTCACCACCGCCCCGGTTTCCCGCTGGAACCGTCTGATCAATCAGTTGCTGCCAACTATTAGCGGTGTCCGTTACATGACGGATACAGCCAGCGACATTCATAACTGGTAATCGTCATGTTTAACAACATCTTAGTTGTCTGTGTCGGCAATATTTGCCGTTCCCCGACGGCGGAACGCTTACTGCAACGTTATCACCCGGAGCTGAAAGTGGAGTCCGCTGGACTCGGCGCGCTGGTCGGTAAGGGCGCTGATCCTACCGCTATCAGCGTCGCCGCAGAACATCAACTGTCTCTGGAAGGTCACTGTGCACGGCAAATCAGCCGCCGCCTGTGTCGCAACTATGACCTGATTTTGACCATGGAAAAGCGCCATATCGAACGCTTATGCGAGATGGCACCTGAGATGCGCGGCAAAGTGATGCTGTTTGGTCACTGGGATAACGAATGTGAAATCCCCGATCCGTATCGCAAAAGCCGGGAAACGTTTGCAGCGGTGTACACATTACTTGAACGGTCTGCCCGCCAGTGGGCGCAGGCATTGAACGCAGAGCAGGTATAAGAATGACAGAAAAAGTAAAACAACATGCCGCTCCGGTAACGGGCAGTGATGAAATCGATATTGGTCGCCTGGTCGGCACCGTCATTGAAGCGCGCTGGTGGGTGATTGGCATCACCGCTGTATTTGCCCTCTGTGCTGTGGTTTACACTTTCTTCGCCACGCCGATTTATAGTGCCGACGCACTGGTACAAATCGAACAAAACAGCGGCAATTCGTTAGTGCAGGACATTGGCTCGGCATTAGCCAACAAACCGCCTGCATCGGACGCCGAGATCCAGTTGATTCGTTCGCGTCTGGTGCTTGGTAAAACGGTGGACGATCTAGACCTCGATATTGCGGTGAGCAAAAACACGTTCCCGATTTTCGGTGCGGGCTGGGATCGTTTGATGGGACGTCAGAACGAGACGGTGAAAGTGACCACCTTTAACCGCCCGAAAGAGATGGCGGACCAGGTGTTTACGCTTAATGTGCTGGACAATAAAAACTACACCCTGAGCAGTGATGGCGGCTTTAGCGCCCGTGGGCAAGCGGGCCAGATGCTGAAAAAAGAAGGCGTCACGCTGATGGTTGAAGCCATTCACGCCCGCCCGGGCAGTGAGTTTACCGTCACCAAATACTCCACGTTGGGGATGATCAACCAACTGCAAAACAGCCTGACGGTAACGGAGAACGGCAAAGACGCAGGCGTACTGAGCCTGACTTATACCGGTGAAGATCGCGAACAGATCCGCGACATTCTTAACAGCATCGCCCGTAACTATCAGGAACAAAATATTGAGCGCAAATCGGCGGAAGCGTCGAAAAGCCTCGCTTTCCTCGCGCAACAGTTACCGGAAGTACGTAGCCGCCTCGATGTTGCCGAAAACAAACTGAATGCCTTCCGTCAGGATAAAGATTCTGTTGATCTGCCGCTGGAAGCGAAAGCGGTGCTCGATTCGATGGTGAACATCGACGCGCAGTTGAACGAACTGACCTTTAAAGAGGCGGAAATCTCCAAGCTGTACACCAAAGTTCACCCCGCGTACCGCACGCTGCTGGAGAAACGTCAGGCGCTGGAAGACGAAAAAGCCAAACTTAATGGTCGCGTAACGGCGATGCCGAAAACCCAGCAGGAGATTGTGCGCCTGACCCGCGATGTCGAGTCTGGTCAGCAGGTCTATATGCAACTGCTGAATAAAGAGCAGGAGCTGAAAATCACCGAAGCCAGCACCGTCGGCGATGTGCGCATTGTTGACCCGGCAATCACCCAGCCTGGCGTGCTAAAACCGAAGAAAGGGCTGATTATCCTCGGCGCGATTATCCTTGGCCTGATGCTCTCTATCGTGGGTGTGCTGCTGCGCTCGTTGTTTAATCGCGGCATCGAAAGCCCGCAAGTGCTGGAAGAACACGGAATCAGCGTCTATGCCAGCATCCCGCTGTCGGAGTGGCAGAAAGCGCGCGATAGCGTCAAAACCATCAAAGGGGTTAAACGCTATAAACAGAGCCAGCTACTGGCAGTGGGGAATCCAACCGATCTGGCGATTGAAGCCATCCGTAGTCTGCGTACCAGTCTGCACTTCGCGATGATGCAGGCGCAGAACAATGTGTTGATGATGACCGGGGTTAGCCCGTCAATTGGTAAAACCTTTGTCTGCGCCAACCTGGCGGCGGTGATCAGCCAGACCAATAAACGGGTGTTGTTGATCGACTGTGATATGCGCAAAGGCTACACCCACGAGCTGTTGGGCACCAATAACGTCAATGGTCTGTCGGAAATTCTGATTGGTCAGGGCGATATTACTACCGCTGCTAAACCGACCTCTATTGCCAAATTTGACCTGATCCCGCGCGGTCAGGTGCCGCCAAATCCTTCTGAGCTGTTGATGAGCGAACGCTTTGCCGAACTGGTGAACTGGGCGAGTAAAAACTATGACCTGGTGTTGATTGATACGCCGCCGATTCTGGCAGTGACCGATGCCGCAATTGTTGGTCGTCATGTCGGAACCACGTTAATGGTGGCGCGTTATGCGGTCAACACATTGAAAGAAGTGGAAACCAGTCTGAGCCGCTTTGAGCAAAACGGTATTCCGGTGAAAGGGGTGATTCTGAACTCCATCTTCCGCCGCGCCAGCGCGTATCAGGATTATGGCTATTACGAATACGAATATAAGTCGGATGCGAAATAACGACATCCGCTGTCGGATGCGATGCTGACGCATCTTATCCGACCTACCTTCACGCCGCATCCGGCAAGCAAACCAGCTCCGTAGGCCGGATAAGGCGCTCACGCCGCATCCGGCAACAGAACCCGTAAACAAGCTTATAAACCGGCAGAACATCTCGACACTCCGGGAGAACAACCTATGAAAGACAATCCGCTGATTTCAATCTATATGCCGACCTGGAACCGCCAACAACTGGCGATTCGGGCGATAAAATCGGTCCTGCGCCAGGACTACAGCAACTGGGAGATGATCATCGTGGATGATTGCTCCACCTCCTGGGAACAACTGCAACAGTACGTCACTGCCCTCAACGATCCGCGTATCACCTACATTCACAACGACATTAACAGCGGGGCGTGCGCGGTACGTAACCAGGCGATTATGCTGGCGCAAGGGGAATACATCACCGGGATTGATGACGATGACGAATGGACACCCAACCGTCTGAGCGTCTTCCTCGCCCATAAACAGCAACTGGTCACTCACGCCTTTTTGTACGCTAACGACTACGTTTGCCAGGGCGAAGTCTATTCCCAACCAGCAAGTTTGCCGCTATATCCCAAATCGCCGTATTCACGCCGCCTGTTCTATAAACGCAATATCATTGGCAATCAGGTCTTTACTTGGGCATGGCGTTTCAAAGAGTGTTTGTTCGATACCGAACTGAAAGCAGCACAGGATTACGACATCTTCCTGCGGATGGTGGTGGAGTACGGCGAACCGTGGAAAGTGGAAGAAGCGACGCAGATCCTGCATATCAATCACGGTGAAATGCAGATCACCTCGTCACCGAAAAAATTCTCCGGATACTTCCACTTTTACCGCAAGCACAAAGACAAATTCGACCGTGCCAGTAAAAAATATCAGCTGTTTACCCTCTACCAGATCCGCAATAAACGTATGACCTGGCGCACTTTGCTGACGCTGCTGTCGGTGCGTAACGGCAAACGTCTGGCTGATGGTATTCGGGGGCGCTAAAGATGCTGGAAGATCTACGCGCCAACAGCTGGAGTTTACGCCCGTGCTGTATGGTTCTTGCCTATCGCGTCGCTCATTTTTGTTCGGTGTGGCGCAAAAAGAACGTCCTCAACAATCTGTGGGCGGCCCCGCTGCTGGTGCTGTATCGCATTATCACCGAATGCTTTTTCGGTTATGAAATCCAGGCAGCCGCGACCATTGGCCGCCGCTTTACTATCCATCACGGTTACGCCGTAGTGATCAATAAAAACGTGGTAGCGGGGGATGATTTCACCATTCGCCACGGCGTCACTATCGGCAATCGTGGTGCCGATAACATGGCATGTCCACACATTGGCAACGGCGTCGAACTCGGTGCCAACGTCATTATTCTTGGTGATATCACGCTTGGTAACAACGTCACCGTGGGCGCGGGCAGCGTGGTGCTCGACTCTGTCCCGGACAACGCGCTGGTGGTGGGAGAAAAAGCGCGAGTGAAGGTAATCAAATGAATATTCTGCAATTTAATGTGCGACTGGCGGAAGGCGGGGCAGCAGGTGTGGCGTTAGATCTCCACCAGCGTGCTCTGCAACAGGGGCTGGCGTCACATTTTGTCTATGGCTACGGCAAAGGCGGCAAAGAGAGCGTTAGCCATCAGAACTATCCGCAGGTCATCAAACATACGCCGCGGATGACCGCGATGGCGAATATTGCCCTGTTTCGTCTGTTTAATCGCGATCTGTTTGGCAATTTCAATGAGTTATATCGCACCATTACTCGCACACCGGGCCCGGTGGTTCTGCATTTGCATGTGCTGCACAGCTACTGGTTGAATCTTAAGAGCGTGGTGCGCTTTTGCGAGAAGGTGAAAAACCATAAACCGGACGTCACTCTGGTCTGGACGTTACACGACCACTGGAGCGTTACCGGACGCTGCGCCTTTACCGACGGTTGCGAAGGCTGGAAAACGGGCTGCCAGAAATGCCCGACCTTAAATAACTATCCGCCGGTGAAGATTGATCGCGCGCACCAGCTGGTGGCGGGCAAACGCCAGTTATTCCGCGAGATGCTGGCGCTGGGCTGTCAGTTTATTTCCCCCAGCCAGCATGTGGCTGACGCTTTCAATAGTCTGTACGGGCCAGGGCGTTGCCGGATTATCAATAATGGTATTGATATGGCAACCGAAGCGATTCTGGCGGACTTGCCTCCGGTGCGCGAAACCCAGGGCAAGCCGAAAATCGCGGTGGTGGCGCATGACCTGCGTTACGACGGCAAGACTAACCAGCAACTGGTGCGTGAGATGATGGCGCTGGGCGACAAAATTGAACTGCATACCTTTGGTAAGTTCTCGCCGTTCACCGCTGGCAACGTGGTTAATCACGGCTTTGAAACTGACAAGCGCAAGTTGATGAGCGCGCTCAATCAGATGGATGCGCTGGTGTTCAGTTCTCGCGTCGATAACTACCCGCTGATTTTGTGTGAGGCGCTATCGATTGGCGTGCCGGTGATTGCCACCCATAGCGATGCGGCGCGGGAAGTGTTGCAAAAATCCGGCGGTAAAACCGTCAGCGAAGAAGAGGTGCTGCAACTGGTGCAGTTAAGCAAACCGGAAATCGCGCAGGCGATATTTGGTACCACGCTGGCTGAGTTCAGCCAACGCAGCCGCGCCGCCTACAGTGGACAACAGATGCTGGAGGAGTATGTCAACTTCTATCAGAATCTGTAGCTACCTGCTGCTGCCGCTGATCTACCTGCTGGTTAACGTCAAAATCGCCCAGCTTGGTGAAAGTTTCCCCATCACTATCGTCACTTTTTTACCTGTCTTGTTACTGCTGTTTTTAGAACGCATCAGCGTTAAAAAATTGATGATTGCCTTAGGGATTGGTGCGGGACTCACGGCGTTCAACTATCTGTTTGGTCAGTCGTTGGATGCCAGTAAATACGTCACTTCAACCATGCTGTTTGTCTATATTGTGATCATTATTGGCATGGTGTGGAGTATTCGCTTTAAAACGATTTCGCCACACAACCATCGCAAGATATTACGTTTCTTTTATCTGGTGGTCGGGCTGGTGGTGGCGCTGGCGGCGGTGGAGATGGCGCAAATTATCCTCACCGGCGGCAGCAGTATTATGGAGTCGATTTCGAAATATCTGATTTACAGCAACAGCTATGTGCTGAATTTCATCAAATTCGGCGGCAAGCGCACGACAGCACTTTATTTCGAACCGGCATTTTTCGCTCTGGCATTAATCTCAATTTGGCTCAGCATCAAACAGTTTGGTATCAAAACGCCTAAAACCGATGCTATGATTCTCGCAGGGATAATATTATCCGGATCGTTTTCAGGGGTTATGACCTTTATCCTGTTTTATTTGCTGGAGTGGGCATTCCAATATCTGAATAAAGAGGCGATTAAGAAAAAGTTACCGTTAGCATTGATTTCTCTGGCTGTATTCCTGGTTGGTGTGGTAATCGCGTTTCCTTATATTTCCACCCGTCTGGGCGATTTAGGTACGGAAGGATCGTCATCGTATTATCGTATTGTCGGTCCGCTGGTGATGGTCGGTTATTCTTTGACCCATATTGACGGTGTAGTCAGATTTGGCTCACTTTATGAATATGTCGCATCATTCGGAATATTTAACGGTGCGGATGTCGGAAAAACCATAGACAATGGGTTGTATCTGCTGATTATTTATTTTTCCTGGTTCGCGGTGTTTTTATCGCTGTGGTACATGGGGAAAGTGATAAAAATGATGATCAACGCTTTTGGTGATAACCGCAATTTTCGCGTGCAATTATATCTTTTTACTCCGGTATCGCTGTTTTTTACCGGTTCGATATTTAGCCCGGAATATGCATTTTTAATCGTCTGTCCGTTTATTTTGCGAAAAGCGTTAAATATTACGAGGTAAGAATAAGAACATGTTGCTTAGCATAATCACTGTCGCGTTTCGTAACCTCGAAGGGATAGTCAAAACACATGCCTCGCTGGCGCATCTGGCGCAGGCGGAAGATATCAGCTTCGAATGGATTGTTGTCGATGGCGGTTCCAATGACGGCACCCGTGAGTATCTGGAAAATCTCAATGGTATCTATAACCTACGCTTTGTCAGCGAGCCAGATAACGGTATCTATGACGCCATGAACAAAGGCATTACGATGGCACAAGGCAAGTTCGCGTTGTTTCTCAATTCGGGCGATATTTTTCATCAGAATGCCGCAAATTTTGTCCGTAAGTTAAAAATGCAAAAAGATAACGTGATGATCACCGGCGATGCGCTGCTGGATTTTGGCGACGGGCATAAAATTAAACGTAGCGCCAAACCGGGCTGGTATATTTATCACAGCCTGCCCGCCAGTCATCAGGCGATATTTTTCCCGGTATCCGGCTTGAAGAAATGGCGTTATGACCTGGAATATAAAGTTTCTTCCGACTACGCGCTGGCAGCCAAAATGTATAAAGCCGGTTATGCATTTAAAAAACTCAATGGCCTGGTGTCTGAATTTTCCATGGGTGGGGTATCTACCACCAATAATATGGAATTGTGTGCTGACGCCAAAAAAGTCCAACGACAAATATTACATGTACCTGGCTTTTGGGCTGAATTATCCTGGCATTTACGCCAACGTACTACCTCAAAGACGAAAGCCTTATATAACAAAGTCTGAATATAAGGGAAAACGATGCAGGATTTAAGTGGATTCTCGGTGCCGAAAGGGTTCCGGGGCGGCAACGCTATTAAAGTGCAATTATGGTGGGCAGTACAGGCAACAATATTTGCCTGGTCGCCACAAGTATTGTATCGCTGGCGGGCTTTTTTATTACGTTTATTCGGAGCAAAAATAGGAAAAAACGTAGTTATTCGTCCGTCAGTAAAAATTACCTATCCGTGGAAATTAACCTTAGGTGATTACGCGTGGGTCGGCGATGACGTCAATTTATATACCCTCGGTGAAATAACCATTGGCGCACATTCGGTGATATCGCAAAAAAGTTATTTATGCACCGGTAGCCACGACCATGCAAGTCAACATTTCACCATTAACGCCACGCCTATTGTGATTGGCGAGAAATGCTGGCTGGCAACCGATGTCTTTGTTGCCCCAGGCGTCACAATCGGCGACGGCACCGTCGTGGGTGCACGAAGCAGTGTTTTTAAATCGCTTCCGGCAAATGTGGTTTGCCGGGGGAATCCCGCAGTGGTGATACGCGAACGCGTTGAAACTGAATAAATTCAAAAATACAGAGGAATAAGACATGTCAAAAGTCGCTCTCATCACCGGTGTAACCGGACAAGACGGTTCTTACCTGGCAGAGTTTCTGCTGGAAAAAGGTTACGAGGTGCATGGTATTAAGCGTCGCGCATCGTCATTCAACACCGAGCGCGTGGATCACATTTATCAGGATCCGCACACCTGCAACCCGAAATTCCATCTGCATTATGGCGACCTGAGTGATACCTCTAACCTGACGCGCATTTTGCGTGAAGTACAGCCGGATGAAGTGTACAACCTGGGCGCAATGAGCCACGTTGCGGTCTCTTTTGAGTCACCAGAATATACCGCTGACGTCGACGCGATGGGTACGCTGCGCCTGCTGGAGGCGATCCGCTTCCTCGGTCTGGAAAAGAAAACTCGTTTCTATCAGGCTTCCACCTCTGAACTGTACGGTCTGGTGCAGGAAATTCCGCAGAAAGAAACCACGCCGTTCTACCCGCGATCTCCGTATGCGGTCGCCAAACTGTACGCCTACTGGATCACCGTTAACTACCGCGAATCCTACGGCATGTACGCCTGTAACGGTATTCTCTTCAACCATGAATCCCCGCGCCGCGGCGAAACCTTCGTTACCCGCAAAATTACCCGCGCAATCGCCAACATCGCCCAGGGGCTGGAGTCGTGCCTGTACCTCGGCAATATGGACTCCCTGCGTGACTGGGGCCATGCCAAAGACTACGTAAAAATGCAGTGGATGATGCTGCAACAGGAACAACCGGAAGATTTTGTTATCGCGACCGGCGTTCAGTACTCCGTACGTCAGTTCGTGGAAATGGCGGCAGCACAGTTGGGCATCAAACTGCGCTTTGAAGGCACGGGTGTTGAAGAGAAGGGCATTGTGGTTTCCGTCACTGGGCATGACGCGCCGGGCGTTAAACCGGGTGATGTGATTATCGCTGTTGACCCGCGTTACTTCCGTCCGGCTGAAGTTGAAACGCTGCTCGGCGACCCGACCAAAGCGCACGAAAAACTGGGCTGGAAACCGGAAATCACCCTCAGAGAGATGGTGTCTGAAATGGTGGCTAATGACCTCGAAGCGGCGAAAAAACACTCTCTGCTGAAATCTCACGGCTACGACGTGGCGATCGCGCTGGAGTCATAAGCATGAGTAAACAACGAGTTTTTATTGCTGGTCATCGCGGGATGGTCGGTTCCGCCATCAAGCGACAGCTCGAACAGCGCGGTGATGTGGAGCTGGTATTACGCACCCGCGATGAACTGAACCTGCTGGACAGCCGCGCGGTGCATGATTTCTTTGCCAGCGAAAGCATTGACCAGGTCTATCTGGCGGCGGCGAAAGTGGGCGGCATTGTTGCCAACAACACGTATCCGGCGGATTTCATCTACCAGAACATGATGATTGAGAGCAACATCATTCACGCCGCGCATCAGAACGACGTGAACAAACTGCTGTTTCTCGGATCGTCCTGTATCTACCCGAAACTGGCAAAACAGCCGATGGCAGAAAGCGAGTTATTGCAGGGCACGCTGGAGCCGACCAACGAGCCTTATGCCATTGCCAAAATTGCCGGGATCAAACTGTGCGAATCTTACAACCGCCAGTACGGACGCGATTACCGCTCAGTCATGCCGACCAACCTGTATGGCCCGCATGACAACTTCCACCCGAGTAATTCGCATGTGATCCCAGCATTGTTGCGTCGCTTCCACGAGGCGACGGCACAGAATGCGCCGGACGTTGTGGTATGGGGCAGCGGTACACCGATGCGTGAATTCCTGCACGTCGATGATATGGCGGCGGCCAGCATTCACGTGATGGAGCTGGCGCACGAAGTCTGGCTGGAGAACACCCAGCCGATGCTGTCGCACATTAACGTCGGTACCGGTGTTGACTGCACTATCCGCGAGCTGGCGCAAACCATCGCCAAAGTGGTGGATTACAAAGGTCGGGTGGTTTTTGATGCCAGCAAGCCGGATGGTACGCCGCGCAAACTGCTGGATGTGACGCGCCTGCATCAGCTTGGCTGGTATCACGAAATCTCACTGGAAGCGGGGCTTGCCAGCACTTACCAGTGGTTCCTTGAGAATCGAGACCGCTTTCGGGGGTAATGATGTTTTTACGTCAGGAAGACTTTGCCACGGTAGTGCGCTCCACACCGCTTGTCTCTCTCGACTTTATTGCCGAGAACAGTCGCGGCGAGTTTCTGCTTGGCAAAAGAACCAACCGCCCGGCGCAGGGTTACTGGTTTGTGCCGGGAGGGCGCGTGCAGAAAGACGAAACGCTGGAAGCCGCATTTGAGCGGCTGACGATGGCGGAACTGGGGCTGCGTCTGCCGATAACAGCAGGCCAGTTTTACGGTGTCTGGCAGCACTTTTATGACGATAACTTCTCTGGCACGGATTTCACCACTCACTATGTGGTGCTCGGTTTTCGCTTCAGAGTCGCTGAAGAAGATCTGATACTGCCGGATGAGCAGCATGACGATTACCGCTGGCTGACGCCGGACGCGCTGCTCGCCAGTAACGATGTTCACGCTAACAGCCGCGCCTATTTTCTCGCTGAGAAGCGTGCCGGAGTACCCGGATTATGAAAATACTGGTCTACGGCATTAACTACTCGCCGGAGTTAACCGGTATCGGCAAATACACCGGCGAGATGGTGGAATGGCTGGCGGCGCAAGGTCATGAGGTGCGGGTTATTACCGCACCGCCTTACTACCCGCAGTGGCAGGTGGGCGAGAACTATTCCGCCTGGCGCTACAAACGAGAAGAGGGGGCCGCCACGGTGTGGCGCTGCCCGCTGTACGTGCCAAAACAGCCGAGCACCCTGAAACGCTTGTTGCATCTCGGCAGTTTTGCCGTCAGCAGTTTCTTTCCACTGATGGCGCAACGTCGCTGGAAGCCGGATCGCATTATCGGCGTAGTGCCAACGCTGTTTTGCACGCCGGGAATGCGCCTGCTGGCGAAGCTCTCTGGTGCGCGTACCGTGCTGCATATTCAGGATTACGAAGTGGACGCCATGCTGGGGCTGGGCCTTGCCGGAAAAGGCAAAGGCGGCAAAGTGGCACAGCTGGCAACGGCGTTCGAACGTAGCGGACTGCATAACGTCGATAACGTCTCCACGATTTCGCGTTCAATGATGAATAAAGCCATCGAAAAAGGCGTGGCGGCGGAAAACGTCATCTTCTTCCCCAACTGGTCGGAAATTGCCCGTTTTCAGCATGTTGCAGATGCCGATGTTGACGCCCTTCGTAACCAGCTTGACCTGCCGGATAACAAAAAAATCATTCTTTACTCCGGCAATATTGGTGAAAAGCAGGGGCTGGAAAACGTTATTGAAGCTGCCGATCGTCTGCGCGATGAACCGCTGATTTTTGCCATTGTCGGGCAGGGCGGCGGCAAAGCGCGGCTGGAAAAAATGGCGCAGCAGCGTGGACTGCGCAACATGCAATTTTTCCCGCTGCAATCGTATGACGCTTTACCCGCACTGCTGAAGATGGGCGATTGCCATCTGGTGGTGCAAAAACGCGGCGCGGCAGATGCCGTATTGCCGTCGAAACTGACCAATATTCTGGCGGTAGGCGGTAACGCGGTGATTACCGCAGAGGCCCACACAGAACTGGGGCAGCTTTGCGAAACCTTTCCGGGCATTGCGGTTTGCGTTGAACCGGAATCGGTTGAGGCGCTGGTGGCGGGGATTCGTCAGGCGCTCCTGCTGCCCAAACACAACACGGTGGCACGTGAATATGCCGAACGCACGCTCGATAAAGAGAACGTGTTACGTCAATTTATAAATGATATTCGGGGATAATTATGGCGCAGTCGAAACTCTATCCAGTTGTGATGGCAGGTGGCTCCGGTAGCCGCTTATGGCCGCTTTCCCGCGTACTTTATCCCAAGCAGTTTTTATGCCTGAAAGGCGATCTCACCATGCTGCAAACCACCATCTGCCGCCTGAACGGCGTGGAGTGCGAAAGCCCGGTGGTGATTTGCAATGAGCAGCACCGCTTTATTGTCGCGGAACAGCTGCGCCAACTGAACAAACTCACCGAGAACATTATTCTGGAACCTGCAGGGCGTAACACTGCACCTGCCATTGCGCTGGCGGCGCTGGCGGCAAAACGTCATAGCCCGGAGAGCGACCCGTTAATGCTGGTATTGGCGGCGGATCATGTGATTGCCGATGAAGACGCGTTCCGTGCCGCCGTGCGTAATGCCATGCCGTATGCCGAAGCGGGCAAGCTGGTGACCTTCGGCATTGTGCCGGATCTACCTGAAACCGGATATGGCTATATTCGTCGCGGTGAAGTATCTGCGGGTGAGCAGGATACGGTGGCCTTTGAAGTGGCGCAGTTTGTCGAAAAACCGAATCTGGAAACCGCCCAGGCCTATGTGGCAAGCGGCGAATATTACTGGAACAGCGGCATGTTCCTGTTCCGCGCCGGACGCTATCTCGAAGAACTGAAAAAATATCGCCCGGATATTCTCGACGCCTGTGAACAAGCGATGAGCGCCGTCGATCCGGATCTCGATTTTATTCGCGTGGATGAAGAAGCGTTTCTGGCCTGCCCGGAAGAGTCGGTGGATTACGCGGTCATGGAACGTACGGCAGATGCCGTTGTGGTGCCGATGGATGCGGGCTGGAGCGATGTCGGTTCCTGGTCTTCATTATGGGAGATCAGCGCCCACACCGCCGAGGGCAACGTTTGCCACGGTGATGTGATTAATCACAAAACTGAAAACAGCTATGTGTACGCCGAATCTGGCCTGGTCACCACCGTCGGGGTGAAAGATCTGGTAGTGGTGCAGACCAAAGATGCGGTGCTGATTGCCGACCGTAACGCGGTGCAGGATGTGAAAAAAGTGGTCGAGCAGATCAAAGCCGATGGTCGCCATGAGCATCGGGTGCATCGCGAAGTGTATCGTCCGTGGGGCAAATATGACTCTATCGACGCGGGCGACCGCTACCAGGTGAAACGCATCACCGTGAAACCGGGCGAGGGCTTGTCGGTACAGATGCACCATCACCGCGCGGAACACTGGGTAGTGGTCGCGGGAACGGCAAAAGTCACCATTGATGGTGATATCAAACTGCTTGGTGAAAACGAGTCCATTTATATTCCGCTGGGGGCGACGCACTGCCTGGAAAATCCGGGGAAAATTCCGCTCGATTTAATTGAAGTGCGCTCCGGCTCTTATCTCGAAGAGGATGATGTGGTGCGCTTCGCGGATCGCTACGGACGGGTGTAAACGTCGCATCAGGCGCTGTTTGTCGGATGCGGCGTGAACGCCTTATCCGACCTACGGTTCGGGTTTGTAGTCCTGATAAGACGCGGCAGCGTCGCATCAGGCAATGAATGCGAAACCGAGATGTAAATAACGACAAAAACAAAATTGGCCGTTTCGGTCAGGGCCAACTATTGCCTGAAAAAGGGTAACGACATGAAAAAATTAACCTGCTTTAAAGCCTATGATATTCGCGGGAAATTAGGCGAAGAACTGAATGAAGATATCGCCTGGCGCATTGGTCGCGCCTATGGCGAATTTCTCAAACCGAAAACCATTGTGTTAGGCGGTGATGTCCGTCTCACCAGCGAAACCTTAAAACTGGCGCTGGCAAAAGGTTTACAGGATGCGGGCGTTGACGTGCTGGATATCGGTATGTCCGGCACCGAAGAGATCTATTTCGCCACGTTCCATCTCGGCGTGGATGGCGGCATTGAAGTCACCGCCAGCCATAATCCGATGGATTATAACGGCATGAAGCTGGTGCGCGAAGGGGCTCGCCCGATCAGCGGTGATACCGGACTGCGCGACGTCCAGCGTCTGGCTGAAGCCAACGACTTTCCTCCCGTCGATGAAACCAAACGCGGTCGCTATCAGCAAATCAACCTGCGTGACGCTTACGTTGATCACCTGTTCGGTTATATCAATGTCAAAAACCTCACGCCGCTCAAGCTGGTGATTAACTCCGGGAATGGCGCAGCGGGTCCGGTGGTGGACGCCATTGAAGCCCGCTTTAAAGCCCTCGGCGCGCCCGTGGAATTAATCAAAGTACACAACACACCGGACGGCAATTTCCCCAACGGTATTCCTAACCCGCTGCTGCCGGAATGTCGCGACGACACCCGCAATGCGGTCATCAAACACGGCGCAGATATGGGCATTGCTTTTGATGGCGATTTTGACCGCTGCTTCCTGTTTGACGAAAAAGGGCAGTTTATTGAGGGCTACTACATTGTCGGCCTGCTGGCAGAAGCGTTCCTCGAAAAAAATCCTGGCGCGAAGATCATCCACGATCCGCGTCTCTCCTGGAACACCGTTGATGTGGTGACTGCCGCAGGTGGTACGCCGGTAATGTCGAAAACCGGACACGCCTTTATTAAAGAACGTATGCGCAAGGAAGACGCCATCTACGGTGGCGAAATGAGCGCCCACCACTATTTCCGTGATTTCGCTTACTGCGACAGCGGCATGATCCCGTGGCTGCTGGTCGCCGAACTGGTGTGTCTGAAAGGAAAAACGCTGGGCGAACTGGTGCGTGACCGGATGGCGGCGTTTCCGGCAAGCGGTGAGATCAACAGCAAACTGGCGCAACCCGTTGAGGCGATTAATCGCGTCGAACAGCATTTTAGCCGTGAGGCGCTGGCGGTGGATCGTACCGATGGCATCAGCATGACCTTTGCCGACTGGCGCTTTAACCTGCGCACCTCCAACACTGAACCGGTGGTGCGGTTGAATGTGGAATCGCGCGGTGATGTGCCGCTGATGGAAGCGCGAACGCGAACTCTGCTGACGTTGCTGAACGAGTAATGTCGGATCTTCCCTTACCCCACTGCGGGTAAGGGGCTAATAACAGGAACAACGATGACAAATCTAAAAAAGCGCGAGCGAGCGAAAACCAATGCATCGTTAATCTCTATGGTGCAACGCTTTTCAGATATCACCATCATGTTTGCCGGGCTATGGCTGGTTTGCGAAGTGAGCGGACTGTCATTCCTCTACATGCACCTGTTGGTGGCGCTGATTACGCTGGTGGTATTCCAGATGCTGGGTGGCATCACCGATTTTTATCGCTCATGGCGCGGTGTTCGGGCAGCGACAGAATTTGCCCTGTTGCTACAAAACTGGACCTTAAGCGTGATTTTCAGCGCCGGACTGGTGGCGTTCAACAATGATTTAGACACGCAACTGAAAATCTGGCTGGCGTGGTATGGGCTGACCAGCATCGGACTGGTGGTTTGCCGTTCATGTATTCGCATTGGGGCGGGCTGGTTGCGTAATCATGGCTATAACAAGCGCATGGTCGCGGTGGCGGGGGATTTAGCCGCCGGACAAATGCTGATGGAGAGCTTCCGTAATCAGCCGTGGTTAGGGTTTGAAGTGGTGGGGGTTTACCACGACCCGAAACCGGGCGGCGTTTCTAACGACTGGGCGGGCAATCTGCAACAGCTGGTCGAGGATGCGAAAGCGGGCAAGATTCATAACGTCTATATCGCGATGCAAATGTGCGACGGCGCACGCGTGAAAAAACTGGTCCATCAACTGGCGGACACCACCTGTTCGGTGTTGCTGATCCCCGATGTCTTTACCTTCAACATTCTCCATTCACGCCTCGAAGAGATGAACGGCGTTCCGGTGGTGCCGCTGTACGATACGCCGCTTTCCGGGGTTAACCGCCTGCTAAAACGTGCGGAAGATATTGTGCTGGCGACGCTTATTCTGCTGCTGATCTCCCCGGTGCTGTGCTGTATTGCGCTGGCGGTAAAACTCAGTTCACCAGGACCGGTTATTTTCCGCCAGACTCGCTACGGCATGGATGGCAAGCCGATCAAAGTGTGGAAGTTCCGTTCCATGAAAGTGATGGAGAACGACAAAGTGGTGACTCAGGCGACGCAGAACGATCCGCGCGTCACTAAAGTGGGGAACTTTCTGCGCCGCACCTCGCTGGATGAACTGCCGCAGTTTATCAATGTGCTGACCGGCGGGATGTCGATTGTCGGTCCGCGTCCGCACGCGGTAGCGCATAACGAACAGTATCGCCAGCTCATTGAAGGCTACATGCTGCGCCACAAAGTGAAACCGGGCATTACCGGCTGGGCGCAGATTAATGGCTGGCGCGGCGAAACCGACACACTGGAGAAAATGGAAAAACGCGTCGAGTTCGACCTTGAGTACATCCGCGAATGGAGCGTCTGGTTCGATATCAAAATCGTTTTCCTGACGGTATTCAAAGGCTTCGTTAACAAAGCGGCATATTGATATGAGCTTACGTGAAAAAACCATCAGCGGCGCGAAGTGGTCGGCGATTGCCACGGTGATCATCATCGGCCTCGGGCTGGTGCAGATGACCGTGCTGGCGCGGATTATCGACAACCACCAGTTCGGCCTGCTTACCGTGTCGCTGGTGATTATCGCGCTGGCAGATACGCTTTCTGACTTTGGTATCGCTAACTCGATTATTCAGCGAAAAGAAATCAGCCACCTTGAACTCACCACGTTGTACTGGCTGAACGTCGGGCTGGGGCTTGTGGTGTGCGTGGCGGTGTTTTTGTTGAGTGATCTCATCGGCGACGTGCTGAACAACCCGGACCTGGCACCGTTGATTAAAACATTGTCGCTGGCGTTTGTGGTGATCCCCCACGGGCAGCAGTTCCGCGCGTTGATGCAGAAGGAGCTGGAGTTCAACAAAATCGGCATGATCGAAACCAGCGCGGTGCTGGCGGGCTTTACTTTTACGGTGGTTAGCGCCCATTTCTGGCCGCTGGCGATGACCGCGATCCTCGGTTATCTGGTCAATAGTGCGGTAAGAACGCTGCTGTTTGGCTACTTTGGCCGCAAAATTTATCGCCCCGGTCTGCATTTCTCGCTGGCGTCGGTGGCACCGAACTTACGCTTTGGTGCCTGGCTGACGGCGGACAGCATCATCAACTATCTCAATACCAACCTTTCAACGCTGGTGCTGGCGCGTATTCTCGGCGCGGGCGTGGCAGGGGGATACAACCTGGCGTACAACGTGGCCGTTGTGCCACCGATGAAGCTGAACCCAATCATCACCCGCGTGTTGTTTCCGGCATTCGCCAAAATTCAGGACGACACCGAAAAGCTGCGCGTGAACTTCTACAAGCTGCTGTCGGTAGTGGGGATTATCAACTTTCCGGTTCTGCTGGGGCTGATGGTGGTGTCGAATAACTTTGTACCGCTGGTCTTTGGTGAGAAGTGGAACAGCATTATTCCGGTGCTGCAATTGCTGTGTATTGTGGGTCTGCTGCGCTCCGTGGGTAACCCGATTGGTTCGCTGCTGATGGCGAAAGCGCGGGTCGACATCAGCTTTAAATTCAACGTATTCAAAACATTTCTGTTTATTCCGGCGATTGTTATTGGTGGGCAGATGGCGGGCGCAATCGGCGTCACGCTCGGTTTCCTGCTGGTGCAGATTATCAACACCATTCTGAGTTACTTCGTGATGATTAAACCGGTTCTTGGTTCCAGTTATCGCCAGTACATCCTGAGTTTATGGCTGCCGTTTTATCTCTCGCTGCCGACGCTGGTGGTCAGTTATGCGCTGGGCATTGTGCTGAAAGGGCAACTGGCGCTGGGGATGCTGCTGGCGGTGCAAATAGCAGCGGGCGTGCTGGCGTTTGTGGTGATGATTGTGCTGTCGCGCCATCCGCTGGTGGTGGAAGTAAAGCGTCAGTTTTGTCGCAGCGAAAAAATGAAAATGCTTTTACGGGCGGGGTGAGTTGTTGTTTTCGGTTCCGACAACGGTTGCCGGGTGCAGCGTAAAACGCCTTATCCGTCCTACGGTTCTGTGCTCGGATCTTGTAGGCCTGATAAGACGCGCCAGCGTCGCATCAGGCACTGAATGCCGGATGCGGCGTAAACGCCTTATCCGGCCTACGGTTCTAGGCTCGGGTCTTGTAGGCCTGATAAGACGCGTCAGCGTCGCATCAGGCAAAAAGCGGCAACGAACAAAACAAACGCAGCCTCACCTGGCATCAAATTTATGAGGAAAAAATGAAATTACTTATTCTGGGCAACCACACTTGCGGCAATCGTGGCGACAGCGCCATCTTGCGCGGCTTACTTGATGCCATCAACATCCTCAATCCACAAGCCGAAGTGGACGTGATGAGCCGCTATCCGGTCAGTTCTTCCTGGCTGCTCAACCGCCCGGTAATGGGCGATCCGCTGTTCCTGCAAATGAAACAACACAACAGCGCGGCGGGCGTTGTCGGGCGCGTTAAAAAAGTCCTCCGTCGCCGCTATCAACACCAGGTATTGCTCTCACGCGTCACTGACACTGGCAAGCTGCGTAATATCGCCATCGCCCAGGGATTCACCGACTTCGTGCGCCTGCTGTCAGGTTACGACGCCATTATTCAGGTCGGCGGATCGTTTTTTGTCGATCTCTACGGCGTGCCGCAGTTTGAACACGCGCTTTGCACATTTATGGCGAAAAAGCCGCTGTTTATGATTGGTCACAGCGTCGGTCCCTTCCAGGATGAGCAATTTAACCAACTGGCGAACTACGTTTTTGGTCACTGTAACGCGCTGATCCTGCGCGAATCGGTCAGTCTCGAACTGATGAAACGCAGCAATATCACCACTGCAAAAGTGGAACATGGCGTCGATACCGCGTGGCTGGTCGATCACCACACAGAAGATTTCACCGCCAGCTATGCCGTCCAACACTGGCTGGACGTTGCCGCACAACAGAAAACGGTGGCAATTACCCTGCGCGAACTGGCACCGTTCGACAAACGTCTCGGCACCACTCAGCAAGCGTATGAAAAAGCCTTTGCCGGGGTGGTCAATCGCATTCTCGATGAAGGGTATCAGGTGATTGCGCTTTCCACCTGTACGGGCATCGACAGTTATAACAAAGACGATCGCATGGTGGCGCTCAATCTGCGCCAGCACATCAGCGATCCTGCCCGTTACCACGTAGTGATGGATGAACTCAACGATCTGGAAATGGGCAAAATTCTGGGGGCCTGTGAACTCACCGTCGGTACGCGCCTGCACTCTGCCATTATCTCGATGAACTTTGCCACTCCGGCGATTGCCATCAACTATGAACATAAATCCGCCGGGATTATGCAACAACTGGGGCTACCAGAGATGGCAATTGATATTCGTCATTTATTAGACGGCAGCCTGCAAGCGATGGTTGCGGATACCTTAGGCCAGCTTCCGGCGCTGAATGCGCGACTTAGTGAAGCCGTCAGTCGTGAGCGTCAGACAGGAATGCAGATGGTGCAGTCCGTACTGGAACGCATCGGGGAGGTGAAATGAAGGTCGGCTTCTTCTTATTGAAATTTCCGCTGTCGTCGGAAACCTTCGTCCTCAACCAAATCACTGCGTTTATTGATATGGGCTTTGAGGTGGAGATTGTCGCGCTGCAAAAAGGCGACACACAAAACACCCACGCGGCATGGACGAAATACAACCTTGCCGCCAGAACCCGCTGGTTACAGGACGAACCTACGGGCAAAGTGGCGAAACTGCGCCACCGCGCCAGTCAGACCTTGCGCGGCATTCATCGTAAAAATACCTGGCAGGCGCTCAACCTCAAACGCTATGGTGCTGAGTCGCGAAACCTGATTTTGTCTGCCATTTGCGGCCAGGTCGCAACACCGTTTCATGCCGATGTCTTTATCGCTCATTTTGGCCCTGCGGGGGTAACCGCAGCAAAACTACGCGAACTGGGTGTCATTCGCGGCAAAATTGCCACTATCTTTCACGGTATTGATATCTCCAGTCGGGAAGTGCTCAACCACTACACTCCCGAATATCAACAACTGTTTCGCCGTGGCGACCTGATGTTACCAATAAGCAATCTGTGGGCCGGAAGGCTGCAAAAAATGGGCTGCCCGAGGGAAAAAATTGCCGTATCGCGCATGGGCGTGGACATGACGCGTTTTAGCCCGCGTCCGGTGAAAGCGCCCGCAACGCCGCTAGAAATCATTTCCGTCGCACGCTTAACCGAGAAAAAAGGCCTGCATGTGGCGATTGAAGCCTGCCGTCAGTTGAAAGAGCAGGGCGTGGCATTTCGCTATCGCATCCTCGGCATTGGCCCGTGGGAACGACGCCTGCGCACGCTCATCGAACAATATCAACTGGAAGATGTGGTGGAGATGCCTGGCTTTAAACCGAGCCATGAAGTGAAAGCGATGCTCGACGACGCGGATGTCTTCCTGTTGCCATCGGTTACAGGTGCGGATGGTGATATGGAAGGCATTCCGGTGGCGCTAATGGAAGCGATGGCGGTCGGCATTCCGGTGGTTTCTACTCTGCATAGCGGAATACCGGAACTGGTGGAGGCTGACAAATCCGGCTGGCTGGTGCCTGAGAACGATGCTCGCGCACTGGCGCAACGCCTGGCGGCATTTAGCCAACTGGACACCAACGAACTGGCTCCGGTTATCAAACGTGCGCGCGAAAAAGTCGAACACGATTTTAACCAGCAGGTGATTAATCGAGAACTCGCCAGCTTGTTGCAGGCTTTATAGAGGAGAACGTATGCCATTTAAAAAACTCTCCCGACGCACCTTCCTGACGGCAAGCTCGGCCCTTGCCTTCCTCCATACCCCTTTCGCTCGCGCACTTCCCGCCCGACAAAGCGTTAACATTAACGACTACAACCCTCACGACTGGATCGCCTCATTTAAACAAGCCTTCAGCGAAGAGCAAACGGTCGTCGTGCCTGCCGGATTGGTTTGCGACAATATCAACACCGGCATCTTCATTCCTGCAGGTAAAACGTTACACATCCTTGGAAGCCTGCGCGGCAACGGCAGAGGGCGATTTGTCTTACAGGACGGCAGCCAGGTGACAGGGGAGAAGGGCGGCAGTATGCATAACATCACCCTGGATGTGCGTGGTTCTGACTGCACCATCAAAGGGCTGACGATGAGCGGCTTTGGCCCGGTGACGCAGATCTATATCGGCGGCAAAAACAAACGGGTCATGCGTAACCTGACCATCGATAACCTGACCGTTAGCCACGCTAATTACGCCATCTTACGCCAGGGATTTCATAACCAGATAATCGGTGCCAACATCACCAATTGTAAGTTCAGCGACTTACAGGGCGATGCCATTGAATGGAACGTGGCGATTAACGACCGCGATATTTTGATATCCGACCACATCATCGAGCGCATCAACTGTACCAACGGCAAAATCAACTGGGGCATTGGCATAGGCCTTGCGGGGAGTACTTATGATAATAACTACCCGGAAGACCAGGCAGTGAAAAACTTTGTCGTGGCGAATATCACGGGATCGGATTGTCGGCAGTTGATACATGTTGAAAATGGTAAACATTTTGTTATTCGTAATATCAAAGCCCGCAATATCACGCCGGATTTCAGTAAGAAAGCAGGTATTGATAACGCCACAGTCGCTATTTACGGTTGTGACAATTTCGTGATTGATAATATTGAAATGATTAATAGCGCCGGGATGTTAATCGGCTATGGGGTAATTAAAGGCAAATATCTCTCGATACCGCAAAATTTCCGAGTGAATAATATTCAACTGGATAACACCCATCTTGCTTATAAATTGCGCGGCATCCAAATCTCCGCCGGGAATGCTGTCTCCTTTGTGGCGCTGACTAACATTGAGATGAAGCGTGCGTCGCTGGAGTTACACAACAAACCGCAACATCTTTTTATGCGAAATATCAAGGTGATGCAGGAATCCTCAGTTGGACCAGCATTGAGCATGAACTTCGACATGCGCAAAGACGTTCGCGGCGTCTTTATGGCGAAAAAAGAAACACTGCTGTCACTTGCAAATGTTCATGCGGTGAATGAAAGAGGGCAAAGCTCCGTCGATATCGACAGAGTTAATCACCATATTGTTAATGTGGAAAAGATTAACTTTAGATTGCCGGAACGGAGGGAGTAGATTTGCGACCATTCCTGGAAAAATGGAGCCATACTTAGGAACAATGCTACTGCAATCCACAACGAAGCGGCGTAACATCACAAGTAATTCAGTAATCAATTCAGGGTAATTGATGCTGGCGAAAAAAATCGAACAAGCTATAATTCAGCAACCATTTTACAGGTGGATGAAATAATGACGAATTTAAAAGCAGTTATTCCTGTAGCGGGTCTTGGGATGCATATGTTGCCTGCCACTAAGGCGATTCCCAAAGAGATGCTACCGATCGTCGACAAGCCAATGATTCAGTACATTGTTGACGAGATTGTGGCTGCAGGGATCAAAGAAATCCTCCTGGTAACTCACGCGTCCAAGAACGCGGTCGAAAACCACTTCGACACCTCTTATGAATTAGAATCTCTCCTTGAGCAGCGCGTGAAGCGTCAACTACTGGCGGAAGTACAGTCCATCTGCCCGCCGGGCGTGACAATTATGAACGTGCGTCAGGGTGAACCTTTAGGTTTAGGCCACTCCATTTTATGTGCACGACCTGCCATTGGTGATAATCCATTTGTCGTGGTGCTGCCAGACGTTGTGATCGACGACGCCAGCGCCGACCCGCTGCGCTACAACCTTGCTGCCATGATTGCGCGCTTCAACGAAACGGGCCGCAGCCAGGTGCTGGCAAAACGTATGCCAGGTGACCTCTCTGAATACTCTGTCATCCAGACCAAAGAGCCGCTGGATCGCGAAGGTAAAGTCAGCCGCATTGTTGAATTCATCGAAAAACCGGATCAGCCGCAAACGCTGGACTCAGATATTATGGCCGTTGGTCGCTATGTGCTTTCTGCCGATATTTGGTCGGAACTGGAACGTACTCAGCCTGGTGCATGGGGACGAATTCAGCTGACTGATGCCATTGCTGAGCTGGCGAAAAAACAGTCCGTTGACGCCATGCTGATGACTGGAGACAGCTACGACTGTGGTAAAAAAATGGGCTATATGCAAGCGTTCGTGAAGTATGGGCTGCGCAACCTGAAAGAAGGGGCGAAGTTCCGTAAAGGCATTGAGAAGCTGTTAAGCGAATAATGAAAATCTGACCGGATGTAACGGTTGATAAGAAAATTATAACGGCAGTGAAGATTCGTGGCGAAAGTAATTTGTTGCGAATTTTCCTGCCGTTGTTATATATAAACAATCAGAATAACAACGAGTTAGCAATAGGATTTTAGTCAAAGTTTTCCAGGATTTTCCTTGTTTCCAGAGCGGATTGGTAAGACAATTAGCGTTTGAATTTTTCGGGTTTAGCGCGAGTGGGTAACGCTCGTCACATCGTAGGCATGCATGCAGTGCTCTGGTAGCTGTAAAGCCAGGGGCGGTAGCGTGCATTAATACCTCTATTAATCAAACTGAGAGCTGCTTATTTCACAGCATGCTCTGAAGTAATATGGAATAAAAAAGTGAAGATACTTGTTACTGGTGGCGCAGGATTTATTGGTTCTGCTGTAGTTCGTCACATTATAAATAATACGCAGGATAGTGTTGTTAATGTCGATAAATTAACGTACGCCGGAAACCTGGAATCACTTGCTGATGTTTCTGATTCCGAACGCTATGTTTTTGAACATGCGGATATTTGCGATGCAGCTGTAATGGCACGGGTTTTTGCTCAGCATCAGCCGGATGCAGTGATGCACCTGGCAGCTGAAAGCCATGTTGACCGTTCAATTACAGGCCCTGCGGCATTTATTGAAACCAATATTGTTGGTACTTATGTCCTTTTAGAGGCCGCTCGGAATTACTGGTCTGCTCTTGATGGCGACAAGAAAAATAGCTTCCGTTTTCATCATATTTCTACTGACGAAGTCTATGGTGATTTGCCTCATCCAGATGAAGTAAATAATACAGAAGAATTACCCTTATTTACTGAGACGACAGCTTACGCGCCAAGCAGCCCTTATTCCGCATCCAAAGCATCCAGCGATCATTTAGTCCGCGCGTGGAAACGTACCTATGGTTTACCGACCATTGTGACTAATTGCTCTAACAATTATGGTCCTTATCATTTCCCGGAAAAATTAATTCCACTAGTAATTCTTAATGCTCTGGAAGGTAAAACATTACCTATTTATGGTAAAGGGGATCAAATTCGCGACTGGTTGTATGTTGAAGATCATGCGCGTGCGTTATATACCGTCGTAACCGAAGGTAAAGCGGGTGAAACTTATAACATTGGTGGACACAACGAAAAGAAAAACATCGATGTAGTGCTCACTATTTGTGATTTGTTGGATGAGATTGTACCGAAAGAGAAATCTTATCGTGAGCAAATCACTTATGTTGCCGATCGTCCGGGACACGATCGCCGTTATGCGATTGATGCTGAGAAGATTAGCCGCGAATTGGGATGGAAACCACAGGAAACGTTTGAGAGCGGGATTCGGAAGACAGTGGAATGGTACCTGTCCAATACAAAATGGGTTGATAATGTTAAAAGTGGTGCCTATCAATCGTGGATTGAACAGAACTATGAGGGTCGCCAGTAATGAATATCCTCCTTTTTGGCAAAACAGGGCAGGTAGGTTGGGAACTACAGCGTGCTCTGGCACCTCTGGGGAATTTGATTGCTCTTGATGTTCACTCCACTGATTACTGTGGTGATTTTAGTAATCCTGAAGGTGTAGCTGAAACCGTAAGAAGCATTCGGCCTGATATTATTGTCAACTCAGCCGCTCACACCGCAGTAGACAAAGCAGAATCAGAACCGGAGTTTGCACAATTACTTAACGCGACGAGTGTCGAAGCGATCGCGAAAGCAGCCAATGAAGTCGGCGCCTGGGTTATTCACTACTCTACTGACTACGTATTTCCGGGGACCGGTGAAATACCATGGCAGGAGGCGGATGCAACCGCACCGCTAAATGTTTACGGTGAAACCAAGTTAGCTGGAGAAAAAGCATTACAAGAGCATTGTGCGAAGCACCTAATTTTCCGTACCAGCTGGGTCTATGCAGGTAAGGGAAATAACTTCGCCAAAACGATGTTGCGTCTGGCAAAAGAGCGTGAAGAATTAGCCGTTATTAATGATCAGTTTGGTGCGCCAACAGGTGCTGAACTGCTGGCTGATTGTACGGCACATGCCATTCGTGTGGCACTGAATAAGCCAGAAGTCGCAGGCTTGTACCATCTGGTAGCCAGTGGTACCACAACCTGGCACGATTATGCTGCGCTGGTTTTTGAAGAGGCACGAAAAGCAGGTATTCCCCTTGCACTCAACAAGCTCAACGCAGTACCAACAACAGCCTATCCTACACCAGCTCGTCGTCCACATAACTCTCGCCTTAATACAGAAAAATTTCAGCAGAACTTTGCGCTTGTCTTGCCTGACTGGCAGGTTGGTGTGAAACGAATGCTCAACGAATTATTTACGACTACAGCAATTTAATAGTTTTTGCATCTTGTTCGTGATGGTGGAGCAAGATGAATTAAAAGGAATGATGAAATGAAAACGCGTAAAGGTATTATTTTAGCGGGTGGTTCTGGTACACGTCTTTATCCTGTGACTATGGCTGTCAGTAAACAGCTATTACCTATTTATGATAAACCGATGATCTATTACCCGCTCTCTACACTGATGTTAGCGGGTATTCGTGATATTCTGATTATTAGTACGCCACAGGATACTCCTCGTTTTCAACAACTGTTGGGTGATGGTAGCCAGTGGGGGCTAAATCTTCAGTACAAAGTGCAACCGACTCCAGATGGACTTGCGCAGGCGTTTATTATCGGTGAAGAGTTTATTGGTGGTGATGATTGCGCTTTGGTTCTTGGTGATAATATCTTCTACGGCCACGATCTGCCGAAGTTAATGGACACAGCAGTTAACAAAGAAAGTGGCGCAACGGTATTTGCCTATCACGTTAATGATCCTGAACGCTACGGTGTCGTTGAGTTTGATAAAAACGGTACGGCAATAAGCCTGGAAGAAAAACCGCTACAACCAAAAAGTAATTATGCGGTAACCGGGCTTTATTTCTATGATAACGACGTTGTCGAAATGGCGAAAAACCTTAAGCCTTCTGCCCGTGGTGAACTGGAAATTACCGATATTAACCGTATTTATATGGAACAGGGGCGTTTATCCGTTGCCATGATGGGGCGTGGTTATGCGTGGCTGGACACGGGGACACATCAAAGCCTGATTGAGGCAAGCAACTTCATTGCTACTATTGAAGAACGTCAGGGGCTGAAAGTTTCCTGCCCGGAAGAAATTGCTTACCGTAAAGGGTTTGTTGATGCTGAGCAGGTGAAAGTATTAGCTGAACCTCTGAAAAAAAATGCTTATGGTCAGTATCTGCTGAAAATGATTAAAGGTTATTAATAAAATGAACGTAATTAAAACAGAAATTCCTGATGTACTGATTTTTGAACCGAAAGTTTTTGGTGATGAGCGTGGTTTCTTTTTTGAGAGCTTTAACCAGAAGGTTTTTGAGGAAGCTGTAGGCCGCAAAGTTGAATTTGTCCAAGATAACCATTCGAAGTCTAGTAAAGGTGTTTTACGCGGGCTGCATTATCAGTTAGAACCGTATGCGCAAGGAAAATTGGTACGTTGCGCTGTTGGTGAGGTTTTTGACGTAGCGGTTGATATTCGTAAATCGTCACCAACTTTTGGCAAATGGATTGGAGTGAATTTATCTGCTGAGAATAAGCGCCAGTTGTGGATACCTGAAGGATTCGCACATGGGTTTTTGGTGCTGAGTGAAACGGCGGAGTTTTTGTATAAGACGACGAATTATTATAATCCGCAGAGTGATAGGGGCATTATATGGAATGATCCAAGTTTAAATATAAAGTGGCCATTAGCGGAAAAACCTATCCTTTCCAAAAAGGATTCTGAGCAAAAAAAAATAGAAGTGTAAGAGAAAAAATGATTAGCAGATTAAATAAAATATTGAAAAAATTCGTACCTAATATTTTAATTTTATATCGCAGGTATAATATAATATTTGGTCGATATCCCAATTTATTAATACCAAAAAGTTTTAATGAAAAGGTGTTATATCGTATGCTTCGATATAATGCTACGTTTAGCAGACTATCTGATAAATTGGCTGTAAGAGATTATGTGGCGAATGTAATTGGAGATGAATACTTAACAAAAATCAAATGGGATGGGGATTATTTAACTAGGGCTGTATTTGAATCAATATCGCCTCCTTATATAATAAAGGCAAATCATGGCAGTGGTACTAATCTGATCGTATGGGATCATGATATCGACTATGAATATATAGAAACGAAAACAAAGGAATGGTTAAAGACTGATTTTTCAAAAATAAATCTTGAAAAGCATTATAAAAATATTAAGCCTCGCTTATTTATTGAGGAATTACTGATGCTCGATAATGGAAAAATTCCTTCGGATTATAAGGTACATTGCTTTAATGCTGCAGGGAAGTATTTTATTCAAGTAGATTATGATAGATTTGAAGAGGGGGGGGGGAAACACACAAGAAATATATATGATGAATCATGGAATAAACTAAATCTTAAGATCGCACATGATAATAATAAATATGTAGAAAAGAAACCAGAGTTATTGGATGAAATTTTGTCTTTATCTAAAAAATTAAGTCAAAAATTTAATTATGTGAGAGTTGATTGGTATTTAGTAAATAATAAGCTCTACTTTGGTGAAATGACTTTTACTCATGGTGCGGGAACGGAATTATTTGAACCTGCTTATATGGATCGAATATGGGGTACATACTGGGGAAATGAAAAAGGCTAAAAACGAGTTTGTGAGCAATCTGATTGGTTTAGGTTCTGTTAATGTTCTTAATCTGATAATACCAATAATAACAATGCCGATTTTATCAAGAGCATTGGGGGGAGATGGATATGGAATAGTTTTGCTATTTAGTAGTGTGACCATTTTTATGATGATTATTGTAGATTATAGCGTAAATATAAATGGAGTTCGTGATGTTGCTTTAAATCCGAATTCTCTTGAATCAATTTATATCCGATTCCAAGGAGTAAGGTGTCTCTTCGGAATGGTATATTTTCCACTCGCTGTATTATATTGTTATTATAATATATCAGAAATCAATTTCAACAATATAGTTGAACTGCTTTTTGTAAGCATAATTGGTTATTATTTTATGGCACCTTGGTTTCATCAAGGAACAGGAACCTTAATATTTTTTTCTGGAGTTTCAACAGTATTAAGGTTGTTACAGATTTTGCTAATAATAATTTTCGTTAAAGATCGTGCGGATCTCTTATATGCATTAAGGATAAATGCTTATGTATTTTTAGTAAATGGAGTCTTGTTATATTTGTATAGAAAATTTAAGTTTGATTTTAGTTTCTCAATAATCAATCCTTTTAAATTGAAAGAAATAAAAAATGGATTTGGAAACTTCATTGGTGACTTTAGTCCAAATCTATATAGTAATCTTCCTCCATTAATCTTAGGTGGACTAGTATCGTCAAATATATTTGCAAGTTATTCATTAGCATTGAGGTTGATAAATGTTGCTGGAAGTTTTCAATCAATCATATGCAGATCAATGTACCCTATTGCAGCCAAAAGAAAAATTAATGTAAATGCTTTTCTACTGATTAATATTGTATTATCATTGGTCCCTATTATTTTTATATTGACAAGTTCTGATTTCCTCATTGAATGGTTTCTAGGTAATGGTTTCGATGAAGCCGCTCTATTTCTAAAATTAGGCACGTTGGGAATATTATTTTACGCAATATCATCTTCACTAATGTTTGCATATGTATTACCAAATAATCATGATGCTCTCTTTAGGAAAATATCACTATTTTCTTCTATAGTCCCTGCGATAGTAGGGTACCCACTCATATATTTATTTGGCGCTCTCGGCGCAATTTCAATGTTTATTTTTGCAAGGTTTTGCTTTGCAATATTATATTTGTTTAATTACTTAAAGTTGAAATAACAGTGGATAAAGATATCGTTGTATATACATCCCTTTTTGGGGATTATGATGAGCTTACAGAAGTATCAGAGCCTGATCTTGAATGTGAATATATATGTTTCACAGATCAAATTAATTTGAAATCTAAAACATGGAAAATTATTATAATAAAACATAATAATGAATCAGCATATATGAATAGAATGTATAAAATCTTACCGCATAGATTTTTATCTGAATACAAGGCATCATTATACGTTGACTCGAATATTATATTAAAGAAAAACATGTCACAAATAATTCGGCACTATACAACGCTATCTAATATTTCAATCCCTAAACATTTTATGCGGAATTGTATATACGAAGAAGCATTATTTTGTTTAAGAACAAATAAAATTGATAAGATCATATATGAACGATTAATTAATCAATATTATTTATTGAATAAATTTCCTAAGGGATATGGAATGGGAGAAAATAATATAATAATTAGAAAACATAATAGTCCAGAAATAATAGAAGCAATGGAACAATGGTGGTTATTTTACGTTAATATAGCAAAACGGGATCAGCTAAGTCTTATGTTTATTCTTTGGCTTAAGAACGTTAATTTCATGTTGATGCAAGAGACATCACGTAATAAAAATGATTATTTTGATTATAAGCTACATAAGCATCTTATATCAAAATCAAAGGTTAAAACATTTCTTCGTAGTGCATCTGCAAGACGTGATCGAAATTTATTATTTAAATTAATCGGTAAAATAATGGATAATTGTAAAGGATATAAATGATAATTTATAACATTATTTTCTTCTCAATTTTGACTTTATCATTACCCACGTTTTATTCGTTACATAAAACTAAATTAAGCAACGTAATATACTTTGCCATAAGTATTTTACTTATTATGTTCGCTGCATTTAGAGGAGATATTGATAGAGATCATCAAAATTATATTAATATATATGGGTATATTTTAAATGGCCAACTTTATCTGATTGAGCCAACTTTTTATTTATTCACTTATATTTCTAAATGGATTGCAAACGATTATTATTTTTTATTTATAATATATGCATTCATAGGCGTGTTATGTAAGCTATTTGTAATTAATAAATATAGTTATGTACCATTGTTGTCATTGTTAGTTTATTATTCAAATAGTTTCTTTTTGCATGAGATGACACAAATTAGAGTTGGTGTGGCAGTTGGATTATGTTTTCTAAGTTTGTCATTCTTAATAAGAAAAAATAATTTAGCATATTGTTTGATAGTTGGTCTGGCAACATTATTTCATTATTCAGCATGCCTTTTCTTTATTTTTTTAATTTCACCTAAAGGAGTTATAAAGAACAAAGAGCTTTTGTTTTATGGTATTGTATTGATTGCTGCGTATATATTATATGCATTTAATATAGGGTTAGCGAATATATTCTCATATATCCCTATTGGTTTTATAAAACAAAAGTTTATCGAATATAGCGACAAAACTGCCGGCGGGTTAGTAATAGACGTTAATGTGTTCAGTACGCTTCAAATAATAAGGATTATCTGTACAATAATTATTGTATATTATGTGAAAAGAAATACTGTTCCCGAATTGACTTTTATATTATTGCGAATTTATATTATATCAATAATCGCATGGGTCTTATTTTTTGATATACCTGCTTTTGCAATCAGGGTTTCAGAGTTGTTAGGATTTGCTGAGGTCATTTTATTGCCTTATTTAGCCAAATCATTTAAACCAAAAATATTTGGGATTATAGTGTTTGTTTTAGTATGCTGTGTTATGTATTATATCAACCTATATCATAATGAAATGTTACTGCCGTATTCTTTATTAGGTGAGTGATGAAAATTTTACCCGTTATTGTATTATATAAAAAAAAGATCGAAGAATGTGAAAGCTTATTTTCGTTAATTAAAATGGATGGGATTTTAACGTATATTGATACTATATATATTCATGATAATTCTGCGAATGAAAATCAACCAATAAAAAAATATGGAACTTTTAAAGTTAAATACTATGGTGATGGTTATAATCATGGAGTTAGTAAGGCATACAATGACGCATGTCGGTATGCTAAAGAAAATGGTTATACATGGTTGCTACTCCTTGATCAAGATACACAGTTCCCAGAAAATGCATTAAATAAATATTGTTGTGGGATAAATTCCTATCCAGGCTTGCCTTTATATGTCCCTGTTTTACGAACAAAAGATGATATTATATGCTCACCATGTGCGTATAGATGGCATAGAGGATTCACTCCTAGACAACTAAAAATTGGTGTTAATTCACTTAATGAATTCTCACCAATAAATAGTGGAATGTTAATACGTGTAGAAAGCTTCATTGCGGCAGGTGGATACAATGAGAAGGTGTATTTAGATTTTAGTGATTTTCAGTTTATAGAAAGAGTACGAATTGTACAAGATAAGTTTTGCATAATCAATCTTGAAGCAAAACAAGATTTTTCAAATGATACAAATGATGTTAGATCATTGATTTCAAGATTCAAAATATATTGTGAGTGCGCATTAAATTGCGAAAAAAAAACTATAATTGATAAAATTCAATATGCAAGCATTGTATTCGCACGCACATCAAAACTTTTTATTAGAACAAAAAATATAGAGTTTTTTAAAATTTTCTTTATGCAGTATATTTTTAAGGGGGAATCATGATATCAGTCTGCATGGCTACCTATAATGGTGGTGAATATGTTTATACACAATTGAATAGCATATTGAAACAACTGGGCAGAAATGATGAGCTAATTATATCTGATGATGGAAGTACAGATAATACTATAAATATTATAGAGAAGTATAATGATCCAAGAATAAAATTAATCAGACATGATCGGGGGTGGTTAGACCCAAAAACACCACTTTTATCTCGTGTAAAGAAAAATTTTGAAGAGGCTATACGTTTAGCCACAGGAGAGTTTATTTTTTTGTCTGACCAGGATGACATTTGGCTTCCTGGAAGAGTTGAAGAATGTTTGGCTGAGTTCAAAAATGGATTTGACTTAATAGTCTGTGATTGCATAGTTACAGATAAAAATAAAATATTATTCTCTTCCTATTATGAGATCATAAAACCTAGTAGCAATATATTGCGTACATTATATAAAAGTTCTTTTCATGGTTGTTGCCTAGCATTCAGTAGAAAAATGAACCATTACATCCTCCCTATGCCAAATGAGAATATAGGACATGATATATGGATTGGTTTGCAATGTATTATTAATGGCAAGGTAAAATTTATAGATAAGCAACTTGTTAACTATCGGCGACATGATGATACTGTTACTCAATGTGGATTCAAAAGTACTAATAAATTGAAAGATAAGATTATATATAGATTGGCAATTTTGACCGCTTTATGTAAAAGGAAGTATATTTCATGCCTAAAATAGCACACGTACAAGTTATACCTAAGCTTTCAGGAGCACAGAGGTTTTCTTTAAACATATTGAGCAAGTTGGATGATTATGACAAATTTATCATTTGTTCGGGGAGAGAAGAAGTCTCTAAGGAACAGCTATATTCGTTCATTAATCAGATGAAAAAAATGAACATAAATATAATATGGGCTCCAAGTCTACAACGACGTATCGGTATCCACGACATAAAATGTTTCTTTGAATTGTATTCTATTTTTAAAAAATATAACTTTGATATCGTTCATACAAATTCTACTAAACCGGGTATTGTTGCTAGAATAGCTGCGCGTATTGCTGGTGTCAAAAAAATAATCCATACGGTACATGGAATAGCATTTCATTCAAATGAATCAATTTTCAAAAAAATATTTTACTATTTAGTTGAAGCTATAGCATTACAATTTGGCAGCTATAATGTTACTGTGAACAACTATTATCTTAGGTATTATAAATTATTTTTTTGGAAAAAAAGCTTAAGGATATATAATGGAGTTGATTTTTCTGCAATCGAGAGAAGTTTAACAAATAAAGGTGAAAAAAATCCAGATGAGCGTACTGTAAAAAAAATTCTCTTTGTTGGTCGTTTAGATAAGCAGAAAAATCCATTGACCGCACTAAGAGCATTTAAATATTTAATCCAAAAAAACAGCAATGTTATTTTTGATGTTGTAGGGGATGGTGAATTAAGAAAGGAATGTGAGACGTATGTTATTGAAAATAATTTAGAGTCAAAAGTATTTTTTCATGGCTGGGTAGAAGAACCGTCATCATTTTATAATAATGCCGATATATTTTATTGTCCATCATCATATGAAGCTTTTGGCTTTACATTTGTCGAGGCGGCTTTTTTCGGCTTGCCAATAATTGCATCCAATGTCGAAGGTATTCCAGAAGTTGTTATACATGGGAAAATGGGATTTTTAACTGCTCCTGATGACTATATTGACCAAGCAAATTTCATTGAAAGGCTTTTATATGATAATGAATTATATGAAGAGTTTTCAAAATATGGAAAAAAATATGTCGTTAACAATTTTTCTTTGCCAACTTCCTTAAGTTCTTATATAAGCCTATATAATGAGACTTGCGGTAAAAAAAAGTGAAGTGTTAATATCTCTACGCTTTATGTTTTTATTCTTATTATGGCATTAAATTAATATATAGTACGCCGCATACATCGCGGTAATCCCCCCTGACAGGAGTAAACAATGTCAAAGCAACAGATCGGCGTCGTCGGTATGGCAGTGATGGGACGCAACCTTGCGCTCAACATCGAAAGCCGTGGTTATACCGTCTCTATTTTCAACCGTTCCCGTGAGAAGACGGAAGAAGTGATTGCCGAAAATCCAGGCAAGAAACTGGTTCCTTACTATACGGTGAAAGAATTTGTTGAATCTTTGGAAACGCCTCGTCGCATCCTGTTAATGGTGAAAGCAGGTGCAGGCACGGATGCTGCTATTGATTCCCTTAAGCCATACCTCGATAAAGGTGACATCATTATTGATGGTGGTAATACCTTCTTCCAGGATACCATCCGTCGTAACCGTGAGCTTTCTGCCGAAGGCTTTAACTTCATTGGTACCGGTGTTTCCGGCGGTGAAGAAGGAGCGCTGAAAGGTCCTTCTATTATGCCTGGTGGGCAGAAAGAAGCCTATGAACTGGTTGCGCCGATCCTGACCAAAATCGCCGCCGTTGCTGAAGATGGCGAACCGTGCGTTACCTATATTGGTGCCGATGGCGCAGGCCACTATGTGAAGATGGTTCACAACGGTATCGAATACGGTGATATGCAGCTGATTGCTGAAGCCTATTCTCTGCTTAAAGGTGGCCTGAATCTTTCCAACGAAGAACTGGCGCAGACCTTTACCGAGTGGAATAACGGTGAACTGAGCAGCTACCTGATCGACATCACCAAAGATATCTTCACCAAAAAAGATGAAGAGGGTAACTACCTGGTTGATGTGATTCTGGATGAAGCGGCTAACAAAGGTACCGGTAAATGGACCAGCCAGAGTGCGCTGGATCTCGGCGAACCGCTGTCGCTGATTACCGAGTCTGTGTTTGCACGATACATCTCTTCTCTGAAAGATCAGCGCGTTGCCGCATCTAAAGTTCTCTCTGGTCCGCAAGCTCAGTCAGCAGGCGACAAGGCTGAGTTCATCGAAAAAGTTCGCCGTGCACTGTATCTGGGCAAAATCGTTTCTTACGCCCAGGGCTTCTCTCAGCTACGCGCTGCGTCTGAAGAGTACAACTGGGATCTGAACTACGGTGAAATCGCGAAGATTTTCCGTGCTGGCTGCATCATTCGTGCGCAGTTCCTGCAGAAAATCACCGATGCTTATGCCGAAAATCCGCAGATCGCTAACCTGCTGCTGGCTCCGTACTTCAAGCAAATTGCCGATGACTACCAGCAGGCGCTGCGTGATGTCGTCGCTTATGCGGTACAGAACGGTATCCCGGTTCCGACCTTCGCCGCTGCGGTTGCCTATTATGACAGCTACCGTTCTGCTGTTCTGCCTGCGAACCTGATCCAGGCACAGCGTGACTATTTCGGTGCGCATACTTATAAGCGCATTGATAAAGAAGGTGTGTTCCATACCGAATGGCTGGATTAATCTGATTTAAATCGATTAATCAATGCAAGGCCCGGAGAAACCCTCCGGGCTTTTTTATTATACAAAGCGGCAGGTTATGGCCTTTTTTTATAATTTATAGTTAAAAACGCGATATAATACAGCGCCGCACAGCAGGATCGCTGCCTTGACAGTTCATCTACTTCAGCGTTAAAAATCCCGCAGTAGATGAAGTTGTGGTGGTGGGTTAATGACCACTCTAAATGTTTAACCGGAAGAAGTCAGAGCTAATGAAAATAACAATTTCAGGAACAGGTTATGTTGGTCTTTCAAATGGTATTCTGATTGCGCAAAACCACGAAGTGGTTGCACTGGATATCGTTCAGGCCAAAGTGGACATGCTTAACAAGAAGCAGTCACCGATTGTTGATAAGGAGATTGAAGAGTATCTGGCGACTAAAGAGCTCAATTTCCGCGCTACGACAGATAAGTATGACGCGTATAAAAATGCCGATTACGTTATTATTGCCACGCCTACCGATTATGACCCAAAAACAAATTATTTTAATACCTCAAGCGTGGAAGCGGTCATCCGTGATGTGACAGAAATTAATCCCGACGCTGTAATGATTATAAAATCAACTATCCCTGTCGGTTTTACAGAGTCCATTAAAGAACGGTTTGGTATTGAAAATGTGATCTTTTCGCCGGAGTTTTTACGTGAAGGGAAAGCACTTTATGATAACTTACACCCATCACGCATTGTGATTGGCGAGCAATCCGATCGCGCTCAACGTTTTGCAGCGTTATTACAGGAAGGCGCCATTAAGCAAGATATACCAACGTTGTTTACTGACTCAACCGAAGCTGAGGCGATTAAACTTTTTGCTAATACTTATCTGGCGATGCGTGTGGCTTATTTCAATGAATTAGATAGTTACGCTGAAAGTCTGGGGCTTAATTCCCGCCAGATTATTGAGGGTGTATGCCTTGACCCGCGTATCGGTAATCACTACAACAACCCGTCATTCGGATATGGTGGTTATTGTCTGCCGAAAGATACTAAGCAGTTACTGGCAAACTATCAGTCAGTACCGAATAACTTGATCTCAGCAATTGTCGATGCCAATCGCACGCGAAAAGACTTTATTGCCGATTCTATCCTTGCACGTAAACCGAAAGTTGTTGGCGTCTATCGTCTGATTATGAAGAGTGGTTCGGACAATTTCCGTGCTTCATCGATTCAGGGTATTATGAAGCGAATCAAGGCGAAAGGTGTGCCAGTAATCGTTTATGAGCCAGCGATGAAAGAGGACGATTTTTTCCGGTCGCGCGTGGTACGTGATCTGGATGCGTTCAAACAAGAAGCTGATGTTATTATTTCTAACCGTATGTCTGCCGATCTGGCTGATGTAGCAGATAAAGTTTATACGCGCGACTTGTTTGGCAATGATTAATTATTTTGTTTCATTCTAAGAAAAGGCCCTAATATATTAGGGCCTTTTCTTATGGTTTTGTAAAATCAAACTTTATAGAAGTTACGATACCATTCTACAAAGTTCTTTACCCCCTCTTTAACTGACGTTTCAGGTTTGAATCCTATTACGTCATACAGTGCTTTTGTATCAGCACTGGTTTCCAGTACATCACCGGGTTGGAGAGGCATCATATTCTTGTTGGCTTCAATACCCAGAGCCTCTTCTAAGGCATTGATATAGTCCATCAACTCCACAGGCGAACTATTACCAATGTTATAGACACGATATGGTGCTGAACTTGTTGCTGGCGAGCCTGTTTCTACAGCCCAGTGTGGATCTTTTTCTGGAATAACATCCTGTAAGCGAATAATAGCTTCGGCAATATCATCAATATAAGTAAAGTCACGCTTCATTTTGCCGAAGTTGTAAACATCAATGCTTTTACCTTCCAGCATGGCTTTAGTGAATTTAAATAATGCCATATCCGGACGTCCCCATGGACCATAAACCGTAAAGAAACGCAGCCCTGTGGTCGGTAAGCTATACAAATGAGAATACGTATGAGCCATGAGTTCATTCGCTTTTTTAGTTGCTGCATAAAGCGAAACAGGATGATCTACAGAGTCATCTGTAGAGAAAGGCATCTTGCGGTTCATGCCATAAACAGAACTGGAGGAAGCGTAAAGTAGATGCTGAACATTATTATGGCGACATCCTTCTAGTATGTTCAGGAATCCAATCAGGTTTGCATCTGCATATGCATTGGGATTTTCAAGGGAGTAACGTACACCGGCTTGCGCAGCGAGGTTTATTACGCGATCGAACCGCTCGTCTACAAACAGTGCCGCCATTTTCTCGCGATCGGCCAGGTCAATTTTATAAAAACTGAAATTGTCGTGCTTGAGTAAATCAAGTCGTGCTTGTTTGAGGTTGACATCGTAATAATCATTTAAGTTGTCAATGCCTACAACCTGATGACCAGCTGCAAGAAGCCGTTTACTTACATAGAAACCGATAAAGCCAGCAGCTCCCGTAACCAGAAATTTCATTTATAATCCTCGCTCAGGCTAGAATATAGCCAATTTTCATCTAGCATAACTGAAAGTTAAATCATACCGTTAGACAAGAAAAAAAGATAATCGGTATCAGTTCTAAACCTGGCTGTTTTTTCTGGTAACGTGCTCATTTTACAATCAAAGCTGTTCTAAGCTGACTATACAAGCCGACGTCATTATCTCCAACCGTATGGCAGAAGAGCTTAAGGATGTGGCAGATAAGGTCTACACCCGCGATCTCTTTGGCAGTGACTAACATCCTGTTATCAGGGCGATTTTCGCCCTGATTCTCTTATGCTCCCTTTGTAATAATTCATTATTTTTATCATTTATCCTATAGCATTCATGGCGATTATCGCTAAACTATGGCGACTTAAAATTATTTCGTCCGTTAGGGTAATGATGAGAGTAGAAAATAATAATGTTTCTGGGCAAAACCATGACCCGGAACAGATTGATTTGATTGATTTACTGGTGCAGTTGTGGCGCGGCAAGATGACTATCATCATTTCTGTCATTGTGGCTATTGCCCTGGCTATAGGGTATCTGGCCGTTGCCAAAGAAAAGTGGACTTCCACAGCTATCGTTACTCAACCTGATGTGGGGCAAATCGCTGGTTATACCAACGCGATGAATGTGATTTACGGATCGGCTGTACCGAAAGTCTCCGACATTCAGGCTTCGCTTATCGGACGTTACAGCACTGCATTCTCAGCATTAGCGGAAACGCTGGATAACCAGGAAGAAGCAGAGAAGCTGACCATTGAGCCTACCGTCAAAAATCAGTCATTACCTTTAGCGGTGTCTTATGTGGGTGAAACACCTGAAGGTGCGCAGAAACAGCTGGCGAAGTATATCCAGCAAGTTGACGACCAGGTAAATGAAGAACTGGAAAAAGACCTGAAAGACAACATCGCGCTGCGTATGAAAAACTTGCAGGATTCTCTGAAAACTCAGGAAGTAGTCGCGCAGGAGCAGAAAGATCTGCGTATCCGTCAGATTCAGGAAGCGTTGCAGTATGCGAATCAGGCGCAGGTGACAAAGCCGCAGATTCAGCAGACACAGGACGTAACCCAAGATACTATGTTCCTTTTGGGGAGCGAAGCGCTGGAGTCGATGATTAAGCATGAGGCGACTCGTCCGTTGGTGTTCTCACCAAACTACTATCAGACACGTCAAAACCTGTTGGATATTGAAAACTTAAAGGTTGATGATCTTGATATTCATGCTTACCGTTATGTGATGAAACCGACGTTACCTATTCGTCGCGATAGCCCGAAAAAGGCAATTACCTTGATTCTGGCGGTGCTGCTGGGCGGCATGGTTGGCGCGGGGATTGTGCTGGGGCGTAACGCTCTGCGTAATTACAACGCGAAGTAATCTTTTCGGTTTTAAAGAAAATGGGCAGGGTGGTGACACCTTGCCCGTTTTTTTTTGCCGGATGCGACAACAATATCGCATCCGCTTACCCCGCAACTCACTGATGCCGTTTACGCAGGTTCTCAATCACCGTCGTTAAATCCAGATCCTGATCCTGCAACAATACCAACAGGTGATACATCAAATCAGACGCCTCGTTGGTCAGCTCAAAGCGGTCATGTACAGTCGCGGCCAGTGCGGTTTCCACGCCTTCTTCGCCCACTTTCTGCGCAATGCGTTTGGTGCCGCTGGCATACAGTTTGGCGGTGTAGGAGGTTTCCGGGTCGGCAGATTTACGTTCGGCGAGCAGTTGTTCCAGTTGATACAGGAACAGCCACTGGTGAGCGGTGTCGCCGAAGCAGCTGCTGGTGCCTTTGTGGCAGGTTGGCCCGATTGGATTTGCCAGCACCAGTAACGTGTCGTTGTCGCAGTCCGGAGCAATACTCACCACATTGAGAAAATTGCCCGACGTTTCGCCTTTGGTCCACAGTCGCTGTTTAGTGCGCGAGAAGAAGGTGACATTGCCGCTTTCTATGGTTTTGTCCAGAGCTTCCGGATTCATATAGCCCAGCATTAACACTTCGCCGGATACCGCATGTTGCACAATCACCGGCATAAGTCCGTCGGTTTTTTCCCAGTCCAGTTCGCGACGTTGTTGTTCTGTTAACATATCCTGATCTCCACGCCCTGTGTTGCCAGGTACGCTTTTAATTCACCAATATTGATTATTTGTTTGTGGAATACGGAAGCTGCCAGCGCGCCGTCAACGTCGGCATCGCGGAAGGCTTCGAGGAAGTGTTCCATGGTGCCCGCGCCACCGGAGGCAATTAGCGGGACGTGGCAAACTTCACGCACTTTTTTCAGCTGTTCGAGGTCGTAACCGTTACGCACGCCGTCCTGATTCATCATGTTGAGGACGATTTCTCCGGCACCGCGTTTTTGCACTTCCTGTACCCAGTCGAGTGTTTCCCACTGAGTGACGCGGGTGCGGCTTTCATCGCCAGTATATTGATTCACATGATATTTACCGGTTTCAGCGTCGTACCAGGTATCAATACCCACCACAATACACTGCACGCCAAATCGATCCGCCAGGCGAGTAATTAACGTCGGGTCCGCCAGCGCAGGGGAGTTGATGGAAATTTTATCCGCGCCAAAGGAAAGAATTTTCGCGGCGTCATCCAGCGATTTAATCCCACCCGCCACACAGAACGGAATGTCGATCACTTCCGCCACGCGAGATACCCAGCTTTTATCTACCACACGGCCATCGCTGGAAGCGGTGATATCGTAGAACACCAGTTCGTCTGCACCTTCTTCAGCGTAGCGTTTTGCCAGCGGCACGATATCGCCAATGATTTCATGGTTGCGAAACTGTACGCCTTTCACCACCTGACCATCACGAACGTCGAGACACGGTATTATGCGTTTTGCCAGCATGCGATGGCCTCCTTCACGGTGAATTTACCTTCCAGTAATGCACGACCAACTATTACGCCGCGCACGCCAGTACCACGCAGGGCAGTCACATCATCAATGTCGCCAATACCGCCGGAGGACTGAAATGCCACTTGCGGATATCTGGCGCACACTTCTTCATATAAAGAGACGTTAGAGCCTGCCAGCGTGCCGTCGCGCGAGATATCGGTACACAGCACATGTTTCAGGCCGACAGGCAGATAGGTTTCCACCAGTTGTTCCAGCGAAACGCCCGAGTTCTCTTGCCAGCCGCTCACCGCCACCTGCTTGTTGCCTTGCTCGTCAATACGGACATCCAGCGCCAGCACTAAGGCATCGGCACCGAAGCGTTCAAACCAGCCTTTCACCATATCTGGTGATTTCACCGCGGTGGAGCCGACCACTACGCGCGCAACGCCCGCTTCCAGTAACGCCGCCACATCTTCTTCGCTACGCACGCCGCCGCCAACCTGTACCGGAACGTTAACGCCCGCGACCAGGGTTTTAATCAGCGGGATTTGACGTTTAGCCGGATCTTTTGCCCCGGTCAGATCCACCAGATGCAACACTTCGGCACCCTGCGCGGCGTAATCCTGTAAGCGCGGCAGCGGGTCGTTACCGTAATCGCGCTGTTTGCCGTAATCGCCCTGATGGAGACGCACCACGGTGCCGTCGATTAAATCTAATGCCGGAATAATCATCACATCTCCAGGAAGTTTTTCAGCAACTTAGCGCCAGCGGCACCAGAACGCTCCGGGTGGAACTGCACGCCGTAGAAGTTATCTTTTTGTACCGCCGCGGTGAACGGTTCTCCATAATTACACTGGGCAATGGTCCACGGATTGACCGGCATTGCGTAACTGTGAACAAAGTAAAAGTACGCGCCGTCTTCAATCCCCTGAAACAGACGGTTGCCTGCCTGCGGGTAAACGCGGTTCCAGCCCATATGTGGCAGTGGCAGACCAAAGTCGGTCATTTTCGGCACGTCTTCGTCGATGATGCCCAGCAAATCGACGCCGTTGCTCTCTTCGCTGCGCCGCCCCAGCAGTTGCATCCCTAAGCAGATGCCCAGCACCGGTTGGGTACAGGCTTTGATGAGATCAAACAGCTCGCGCTCACGTACCTGATCCATCGCTGCTTGCGCAGTGCCAACGCCGGGTAAAAATAGTTTATCGGCCAGCAACACGACGTCCGGGTCACGGCTGACTTTGGGTTCATAACCGTGGCGCGCAATGGCTGATTTCACCGAGTTCAAATTGGCGCAGCCGGTATCAAGGATCACCACGTTCATTACAGCACTCCTTTTGACGAGGGCAGGGTGTCGCCTTCCACGCGGATGGCCTGGCGCAGGGTGCGACCAAAGGCTTTGAACAGGCTCTCTACACGGTGGTGATCGTTTTTACCTTTAGTTTTCAGGTGCAACGTCACGCCCATGGTGTAAGAGAGTGAACGGAAGAAGTGCTCGATCATCTCGGTGCTGAGATCGCCCACGCGCTGGTAGGTAAACTCGGCTTTATATTCCAGGTGCGGGCGACCAGAGATATCCAGCGCGCAGCGGGCAAGGCATTCGTCCATCGGCAGCACAAAACCAAAGCGACAAATACCGCGTTTATCGCCGAGGGCAATTTTTAACGCTTCGCCCAGCGCCAGGCCGGTATCTTCGACGGTGTGGTGATCGTCGATATAGAGGTCGCCTTTGACGTTGATTTCCATGCGGAAACCGCCGTGGGTGGCGATCTGATCCAGCATGTGATCAAAGAAGCCAACGCCGGTGTTAATCTTGCTGCCACCTTCGCGATCCAGCCACACCTGGACGTCAATTTGCGTCTCTTTGGTGTTGCGCACTACATGGGCGTAACGGTCTCGTTTAGTGAGTTGCTCGCCAATCATCGGCCAGTTCAGGATTTCGCGGTCGTAGCGTAAACCATTAATGCCCATGTTTTCCGCCAGTTGAATGTCGGTCGCGCGATCGCCAATCACATAACTGTTAGCGCGATCCATCGCTTGCTCAGCCAGATAACGCTCCACCAGTTTTACTTTCGGCTTACGGCAGTCGCACTCATCGGCGGGCAGGTGCGGACAAATCAGCACTTCATCAAACTGTACGCCTTGCGAGGTGAAGATCTGCATCATCAGGTTGTGCGGGCCATCGAAATCCGCCTGCGGGAAATTTTGTGTTCCCAGACCATCCTGATTGGTGATCATTACCAGTTTGTAGCCCGCTTTTTGCAGCTTCAGCAGCTCCGGGATCACGCCCGGTTCAAAGGCGAGTTTGTCAAAACGGTCCACCTGAAAATCACTCGGCGGTTCGCTAATCAGGGTTCCATCGCGATCGATAAAAAGATACTTCTGACTCATCAAACTTGCTCCGCACGTAAGGCGTCAATGACGCGCTGGCTTTCTTCACGGGTTCCGACGGTAATTCGCAGGCAGCCGCTTAAAGAGGGTTGTTTATTCTGATCACGTAAGATAATGCCCTGATCCCACAAAGATTTAAACACTGCGCTGGAGGCTTTAAAGCGCGCCAGAATGTAGTTGGTTTCGGAGTCGAAAACCTGCTCTACGCAGGGGATCTCTTTCAGTGCGGCAATCAGGTATTCGCGTTCTGCAATAATTTGCGTCACTCGTTCGCGCATAGCGACGATTCCCTGCGGGCTTAACGCCTGGGCCGCAATGTCGGCAACCGGCGTCGAGAGCGGGTAGGGGGCGATCACTTTCATCAGCAGGTTGATGACTTCTTCGTTTGCCAGCGTAAACCCGCAACGAAGCCCCGCCAGAGCAAAAGCTTTCGACAGTGTGCGTAAAATAGCCAGGTGCGGATATTCCGCCAGCCAGCCAGCCAGCGATGCCTGTGGGCAAAACTCGATATAGGCTTCATCGGCAACCAAAATCGCCTTACCGCGCGTTAACTCCAGCAGGGTGCGAAAATCCTGCGGATTGATCAGTTGCCCGGTTGGGTTGTTGGGGCTGCAAACATAGACCACTTTTACGCCGTCCAGCTTGTCGGAAATGCCCTGTAAGTCCAGTTGCCAGTTTTCCAGCGTCGGCACTGTGCGGCACTCGACGCCAATGGTTTCAGCGCTGACGCTGTACATGCCGTACGTTGGCGGGCAGTAGAGGATGGCGTCTTTACCCGGTTCGCAAAAAGCGCGAATCAGTAGTTCAATACCTTCGTCCGCGCCACGGCTGACCAGCACCTGTTCCGGTTTTACGCCTGCATATTGCGCGTAATTTTCAATCACTGCTTTCGGCTGACATTCCGGGTAGCGGTTGAGCGTTTGCTGAGTAAGCTGAAACTCCACGGCTGTGGGATATTCGTTGGCGTTCAGCCAGACGTCGCCATTACCGCCCAGACGACGCGCCGACTGATACGGCGTCAGGTTGCGGACGTTTTCACGCGCTAAATCGGTAATAGTCACGGTGCTCATGCTTGCTCCTTAAGGGCGTTAACACGCAAAGTAACGGCATTTTTATGGGCGGTCAGGCGCTCGGCGGCGGCCAGTGTTTCTATGGTCGAAGCCAGCGCAGAAAAGCCTTCTTTCGACAGTTCCTGCACGGTCATGCGCTTCTGGAAATCTGCCAGCCCGAGGCTGGAACAGGTGGCGGTGTAACCGTAAGTCGGTAGAACGTGGTTGGTGCCGGAGGCGTAATCACCTGCCGATTCCGGTGACCAGTCACCAAGAAATACCGAACCGGCACTGGTAATGCTATCGACCAGTTCACGGGCGTTGCGGGTCTGAATGATCAGGTGCTCCGGGCCGTACTGGTTGGAGATCTCTACGCACTGCGCTAAATCTTTAGTCACGATCAGGCGGCTGGCGCTAAGTGCCTGACGGGCGGTTTCGGCACGCGGCAGTTCTGCCAACTGGCGTTCGACGGCCTCGGCAACTTGATGCGCCATATCAGCATCGGGCGTCAGTAAAATCACCTGTGAGTCCGGGCCGTGTTCAGCCTGAGAAAGCAAATCAGAAGCCACGAAATCCGGCGTTGCGCCACTGTCGGCAATCACCAGCACTTCCGACGGGCCTGCGGGCATATCGATAGCCGCACCGTCCAGACGCTGGCTCACCTGACGTTTCGCTTCGGTGACAAAGGCGTTACCCGGCCCGAAGATTTTGTCCACTTTCGGCACAGATTCCGTACCAAACGCCAGTGCGGCAATGGCCTGTGCGCCGCCGACGTTAAACACGTCCTGTACACCGCACAGCTGCGCCGCATAAAGGATCTCATCGGCAATCGGCGGCGGTGAGCACAGCACCACTTTTTTACAGCCCGCAATACGCGCCGGAGTTGCCAGCATTAATACCGTTGAGAAGAGCGGGGCGGAGCCGCCAGGAATATACAACCCAACTGAAGCGACCGGGCGCGTGACCTGCTGGCAACGCACGCCTGGCTGCGTTTCTACATCTACCGGCGGCAGTTTTTGCGCAGTGTGGAAGGTTTCAATATTCTTTACTGCCACTGCCATCGCCTGTTTTAGCTCGTCGCTCAGGCGTTCGCTGGCGGCGGCAATTTCCTCTGCAGACACCTTCAGCGCGGTAACCGTGGTTTTATCAAACTTCGCGCTGTATTCCCGCAGGGCCTCATCGCCGCGTGCTTTCACGTTATCGAGAATATCGTTAACGGTGCGGGTAATGGTTTCAGAAGCGGAGATCGCCGGGCGCATTAACAGCTGGCGTTGTTGCTCCGCAGTACAGCTATTCCAGTCAATGATTGTGTTAAAGCTCATGGCGATCACTCCATCATCTTCTCAATCGGCAGGACCAGAATCGAACTGGCACCCAGCGCTTTCAGTTTTTCCATCGTTTCCCAGAACAGGGTTTCGCTACTGACCATGTGCATCGCTACGCGCTGTTGATCACCCGCCAGCGGTAGAATAGTTGGGCGTTCGGCACCTGGCAGCAGGGCGATGACTTCATCCAGACGTTCGGTCGGTGCGTGCATCATGATGTATTTTGATTCGCGCGCCTGGATCACACCCTGAATACGGGTCAGCAGTTTGTCGATCAGTTGCTGTTTGGATTCTTCCATTTCGCCATCGCGTTGTATCAGGCAGGCTTTCGAGCGGTAGATAACTTCGACTTCGCGCAGGCCGTTTGCTTCCAGCGTGGCACCGGTGGAAACCAGATCGCAAATCGCATCCGCCAGTCCGGCACGCGGGGCGACTTCAACAGAACCGTTCAGTAAGCAGGATTTAAAAGAGATGCCTTTCTGGTCGAGATAACGTTTGAGCAGGTGAGGATAAGAGGTGGCGATACGTTTACCGTTTAAGGAGAGCGGGCCGTCCCAGGCTTCATCAACCGGCGTTGCCAGTGAAAGTCGGCAGCCGCCGAAATCCAGTCGACGCAGGGTAAAGTAGCGCGGATCTTCACCCTGGGCGCGGCGGTTAAGCAGTTCTTCTTCCAGCACGTTTTCGCCGATAATTCCAAGGTCTACCACGCCGTCCATTACCAGACCGGGAATGTCGTCGTCACGCACGCGCAGAATATCAATCGGCATGTTTTCTGCCATCGCGATCAGGCGCTGGGTGTGAAGATTGATTTTAATGCCACAGCGCGCCAGTAATTCGCGTGAGTCATCACTTAAACGGCCGGATTTCTGCATAGCTATGCGTAAACGAGTGTTGTCTGTCATTTTCTTATTCCTCTTTAAACCTGTCTGAACCGTTAGCAACCGCGCAATAAAAAAGCCCCCGGAAGGTGATCTTCCGGGGGCTTTCTCATGCGTTCATGCACCACTGGAAGATCTGAATGTCTTCCAGCACACATCGCCTGAAAGACTAGTCAGGATGATGGTGATGATGGTGGTGTTTAAATTGAACGCGTGTCATAAAAGTCTCTGTGAATGTTTATTCAACTGATGTCTTTTAACCTAAACCACTTTCACGTTAGAAAGCAAGGGCTTTTTTATATATTTTATGGCAATGGATTTGTTTAATGAATGAGCGGGGAAAGGAGGGCGCTAAGAGGACTGTCCTCTAAGCTGACGGCACCAAAAATAGCGAAGCCTGGATTTTCGTCTCACTGACAATACCTTGATCTACAAACTAATTAATAAATAGTTAATTAACGCCCATCATTGTACAATGAACTGTACAAAAGAGGAGATTGACATGCGTACAATTAGCTACAGCGAAGCGCGTCAGAATTTGTCGGCAACAATGATGAAAGCCGTTGAAGATCATGCCCCGATCCTTATTACTCGTCAGAATGGAGAGGCTTGTGTTCTGATGTCACTCGAAGAATACAACTCGCTGGAAGAGACGGCTTATCTACTGCGTTCCCCCGCTAACGCCCGGAGATTGATGGACTCAATCGATAGCCTGAAATCAGGCAAAGGAACAGAAAAGGACATTATTGAGTGAAACTAATCTGGTCTGAGGAATCATGGGATGATTATCTGTACTGGCAGGAAACAGATAAGCGAATTGTTAAAAAGATCAATGAACTTATCAAAGATACCCGCAGAACGCCATTTGAAGGTAAGGGGAAGCCAGAACCCCTGAAACATAATTTGTCAGGTTTCTGGTCCCGACGCATTACAGAGGAGCACCGTCTGGTATACGCGGTTACCGACGATTCACTGCTCATTGCAGCATGTCGTTATCATTATTGAACAGATTCATTCATAGAATGAATTGTCAGTTTTGATACGCTAGCGTAGCCTTATAGATCTAAGGTGTATCAGGAGATAACGGATGAAAAAGGTCGCAATTGTCGGGTTAGGGTGGTTAGGCATGCCGCTGGCGATGTCACTTTCAGCGCGAGGCTGGCAAGTCACCGGGAGTAAAACCACACAAGATGGTGTCGAAGCGGCCCGAATGAGTGGCATTGATAGCTATCTGCTTCGCATGGAGCCTGAGTTAGTTTGCGATTCTGACGATCTGGATGCCCTGATGGATGCCGATGCACTGGTCATTACGCTTCCGGCACGTCGTAGCGGCTCCGGCGATGAGTTCTATTTACAAGCGGTACAAGAGTTAGTGGATAGCGCGCTGGCCCATCGTATTCCCCGAATTATTTTTACCAGCTCAACATCTGTCTATGGCGATGCGCAAGGCATGGTGAAAGAAACTACCCCGCGTAATCCGGTAACCAACAGTGGACGAGTATTAGAAGAACTCGAAGACTGGCTGCACAATTTACCCGGTACTTCGGTCGATATTCTGCGTCTTGCGGGCCTGGTCGGACCGGGGCGTCATCCCGGACGCTTCTTTGCCGGAAAAACCGCGCCTGATGGTGAACATGGTGTTAATTTAGTCCATTTAGAAGATGTTATTGGCGCTATCACTCTGTTGTTACAGGCACCTAAAGGCGGACACATCTATAATATATGTGCGCCAGCTCACCCTGCGCGTAATGTTTTCTATCCGCAGATGGCCCGTTTACTGGGGCTGGAGCCTCCGCAGTTCAGAAATAGTCTGGACAGCGGCAAAGGTAAGATTATTGATGGCAGTCGGATTTGTAATGAACTGGGATTTGAATACCAGTATCCCGATCCGCTGGTAATGCCGCTGGAGTAAACGATCACGCCAGCAGGACGCCGCATACACTGCAAGGGGGCGTGTATGAAACCACTGCTGGATGTGTTGATGATCCTCGATGCCTTAGAAAAAGAAGGCAGTTTTGCGGCGGCGTCGGCCAAACTCTATAAGACGCCGTCCGCTCTGAGTTACACCGTTCACAAGCTGGAAAGCGACCTTAATATTCAATTGCTTGATCGTAGCGGTCACCGCGCTAAATTCACCCGTACCGGAAAAATGTTATTAGAGAAAGGGCGGGAAGTTCTGCATACCGTGCGAGAACTGGAAAAGCAGGCGATCAAACTGCATGAAGGCTGGGAAAACGAGCTGGTGATTGGCGTGGACGACACGTTTCCTTTTTCTCTGCTTGCGCCACTGATTGAAGCTTTTTATCAACATCATAGCGTGACGCGCCTGAAGTTTATCAATGGCGTACTCGGTGGTTCCTGGGATGCCCTGACTCAGGGGCGAGCGGATATTATTGTTGGCGCGATGCATGAGCCACCATCTTCCAGTGAGTTTGGTTTTTCACGGTTGGGCGATCTGGAACAAGTCTTTGCGGTCGCGCCTCATCATCCGTTAGCCCAGGAAGAAGAGCCGTTAAATCGTCGTATTATTAAGCGATATCGGGCGATTGTGGTGGGGGACACTGCGCAGGCAGGCGCTTCTACGGCCTCACAACTTCTCGACGAACAAGAAGCCATTACCGTCTTCGATTTTAAAACCAAGCTGGAGCTGCAAATTAGCGGCCTCGGCTGCGGCTATTTACCCCGTTATCTGGCGCAACGTTTTCTCGATAGTGGCGCGTTAATCGAGAAGAAAGTGGTCGCCCAAACTCTCTTTGAACCCGTCTGGATTGGCTGGAACGAACAGACCGCAGGGCTTGCCAGCGGTTGGTGGCGAGATGAAATTTTAGCAAATAGTGCGATCGCCGGTGTTTATGCAAAATCTGATGACGGAAAATCAGCCATTTAAAGAAAAATTATTATGACAAGCCTCTCATTCTCTTGTCATTTCCCCCCCATTTAGGCACAATGCGCCGCTGTCAAAAAATGACTAAAAACCGACGTTTCATCAGCGTCGGTTATTTTTTGCTTCAAACCAATCATTCATACCAAGAGGCCGGGCTTCGTACCGGATAGATATTTACTAAAAATCGACAGTTGTTGTCGCTGAGGAATCCAAAAAAATGGGGCAATTTTTTGCTTACGCGACGGTTATCACCGTAAAGGAGAATGACCATGTCGCATAACGTTACTCCAAACACCTCTCGCGTGGAATTGCGTAAAACGCTTACGTTAGTTCCGGTTGTAATGATGGGTCTTGCCTATATGCAGCCGATGACGCTGTTTGATACTTTTGGTATCGTTTCAGGCCTCACGGATGGTCATGTGCCGACAGCCTATGCGTTCGCATTGATTGCGATCCTGTTTACGGCTCTGAGCTACGGGAAGCTGGTTCGCCGCTATCCTTCTGCTGGCTCTGCATACACTTACGCCCAGAAATCCATTAGCCCGACTGTCGGCTTTATGGTGGGTTGGTCTTCTCTGCTCGACTATCTGTTCGCGCCGATGATCAACATTCTGCTGGCGAAAATCTATTTTGAAGCTCTAGTGCCTTCCATCCCATCGTGGATGTTTGTGGTGGCGCTGGTGGCCTTCATGACCGCCTTTAACCTGCGTAGTCTGAAATCCGTAGCGAACTTCAACACTGTAATCGTCGTGTTGCAGGTAGTGCTGATCGCGGTGATTCTGGGCATGGTTGTTTATGGCGTATTTGAAGGTGAAGGCGCTGGTACGCTGGCGAGCACTCGTCCGTTCTGGTCTGGCGATGCGCATGTTATCCCGATGATTACCGGGGCGACAATCCTGTGCTTCTCCTTTACCGGCTTTGACGGCATCAGCAACCTGTCGGAAGAAACCAAAGATGCAGAGCGCGTGATCCCGCGTGCGATTTTCCTGACCGCGCTGATTGGCGGCATGATCTTCATCTTTGCAACTTACTTCCTGCAGCTGTACTTCCCGGATATCTCTCGCTTTAAAGATCCGGATGCGTCACAGCCTGAAATCATGCTGTACGTTGCGGGTAAAGCGTTCCAGGTTGGCGCGCTGATCTTCTCCACCATTACCGTACTGGCGTCCGGTATGGCGGCGCATGCAGGCGTAGCGCGTCTGATGTACGTAATGGGTCGTGACGGCGTATTCCCGAAAAGCTTCTTCGGTTATGTACACCCGAAATGGCGTACTCCGGCGATGAACATCATCCTGGTTGGCGCGATTGCCCTGCTGGCAATCAACTTCGACCTGGTAATGGCTACAGCGCTGATTAACTTTGGTGCGTTGGTGGCGTTCACCTTCGTTAACCTGTCGGTCATCTCGCAGTTCTGGATCCGTGAGAAGCGTAATAAGACGCTGAAAGATCACTTCCAGTATCTGTTCCTGCCGATGTGTGGTGCGCTGACCGTTGGTGCGCTGTGGGTTAACCTGGAAGAAAGCTCAATGGTTCTGGGTCTGATCTGGGCGGCTATCGGTCTGATTTACCTGGCTTGCGTCACCAAGAGTTTCCGTAACCCGGTTCCGCAGTACGAAGACGTAGCGTAATCATCTTTTGTAATAATAAACCGGAGTCGAATGAATATTTGGCTCCGGTTTTTTTATTCTTTTTTATCGACATCCTCATTAATAACCATTTGTTCTAATTTAGAGAATTTGGTTATTGGTCTGCATTCCACCAGTCATGAATAATTTCCCTATTAACATTCAACTGGTTAATTAATTTATGTTTTCAATGATATTAAGCGGGCTAATTTGTGGTGCTCTGCTGGGATTTGTCATGCAGCGTGGGCGTTTTTGCCTGACAGGTGGTTTTCGCGATATGTATCTCGCGAAAAATAATCGCATGTTTTACGCCTTGCTGATTGCAATTTCGGTACAAAGTGTGGGGGTTTTTGCGTTAATTCAGGCGGGCCTACTGACTTACGAAGCCGGGGCGTTCCCGTGGCTTGGTACTGTTATAGGTGGGTATATCTTTGGGCTGGGAATTGTTCTGGCGGGTGGATGTGCCACCGGGACCTGGTATCGCGCGGGTGAGGGATTGATCGGCAGTTGGATCGCGCTTTTCACTTATATGGTGATGAGTGCGGTGATGCGTTCTCCACATGCCAGTGGTTTAAATCAAACCTTGCAGCACTACAGTACTGAACATAACTCTATTGCTGAGACTTTTCATTTGTCTGTGTGGCCGTTGGTTGCCGTTTTGCTGGTGATAACGCTCTGGGTGGTGATGAAAGAGTTGAAGAAGCCAAAACTCAAAGTCGCGACCTTACCGCCGCGCCGAACCGGGATCGCTCATATTCTGTTTGAAAAACGCTGGCATCCCTTTGTCACTGCTGTACTCATCGGTTTGATTGCGCTTTTAGCCTGGCCCCTGAGTGAAGCAACCGGACGCATGTTTGGGTTAGGAATCACTTCCCCAACGGCCAATATTCTGCAATTTCTGGTCGCGGGTGACGTGAAATACATTAACTGGGGCGTTTTCCTGGTGTTAGGGATCTTCGTGGGGTCATTTATTGCAGCCAAAGCGAGCCGTGAGTTCCGCGTTCGCGCAGCTGATGCACAAACAACATTACGTAGCGGGTTAGGTGGTGTACTGATGGGCTTCGGTGCCAGTATTGCAGGTGGTTGCTCTATCGGTAATGGACTGGTTATGACTGCAATGATGACCTGGCAGGGCTGGATTGGCCTTGTATTTATGATTCTCGGAGTCTGGACTGCGTCCTGGCTTGTGTATGTTCGACCGCAGCGTAAGGCGCGACTGGCAACTGCTGCGGCAAATTAAGTAAGGTGTAAAGATGGCGATTAAAAAGCTGGATGTGGTGACGCAGGTCTGTCCGTTTCCACTCATAGAAGCAAAAGCAGCACTGGCAGAAATGGCCAGCGGCGATGAGTTGGTAATTGAGTTTGATTGCACCCAGGCAACTGAAGCAATCCCACAGTGGGCGGCAGAAGAAGGACATGCCATCACCGATTATCAGCAGATTGGCGATGCAGCGTGGAGCATCACCGTTCAAAAAGCCTGACTCAACATTGTCCTCCGCCGTACCAGCGGCGGAGGCTTCAAATTAGACGATCTCTTCCGCGTACTGCCAAAGCGCTTTTAACAGCGCCACTTTCTCTTTGTCATCGGCATATTGTTGTGCCAGCATCTGCAATTCATCTGCATAACCCTGTAAAAACTCTGGCGTGAAGACCTGGCGGCGGTGCTCCAGCCAGCGTTGCTGCTCGGCATAATCCAGCGTCCCCGGGAAGTTGCGCGCCCGATAATTGAACAACAGCTTTTCAATCCGTTTATCGACAAAAGTGATATCCAGTGCCGGTAAATTACGCGGCTCGGTTTCCAGCACAATTTTCATTGCTGCACGATCGGCGTCACTGAAAAAGCCGTTATAAAGCTGTGCATCCACGTTATCTGAAGGCGTAAACGGTTCGGCTTCCGCGAATATCGCCACCACTTTTTCGCGCACTTGCGGATTTTCACGCAGAATTTTCAGGTTATCGAGGCAATGCTGACGATTAATTCCCAGTCGGTCGGCATCTTCCGGGCGTAGCGTATTCGCCTGGGCCAGCACCGGACATTTATTGATATGCACCAGCTTAACCGGAACGGCGGCGTTATCGCCAAGATCGGTTTTTGCGGTATATAAACGCTCGCGCAATGTGTCGCTATCCAGTTCCAGTAATGGCGAAATGTCTCCTGCCAAATCCACCATAATTACGGCATTGCGATTTTCAGGATGCCACGCCAGCGGTGCCACCCAGCTGGTATTGCCGCGCCATGCTCCAAACATTCCGGAAACGTGCACCAGGGGTTTCATCTGCGGAACATCGATCAACGCCATCAGTTTGTGTTTATTACGATGGGTAAAGAGATAATCAAACAGGCGTGGCTGACGCGTTTTTACCAGCTTTGCCATCGCAATAGTGGCGTACACATCAGCCATCGCATCGTGGGCGTTGCTATGTTCAATACCATTCGCTTTGGTTAAATGCTCAAGGCGAAAGCTCGGTAGACCGTCATCATTTTCAGGCCAGTTTATTCCTTCCGGGCGCAGGGCATAACAGGCACGCATAACATCCAGCAAATCCCAGCGCGAGTTATCATGCTGCCAGCTCCAGGCGTAAGGATCGTAGAAATTACGATAAAAAACGTTGCGTGTGACTTCGTCGTCGAAACGCACATTGTTGTAGCCCAGAATACAGGTCTTCGGTACGGTAAAAAGCGAGTGAATACGGGCGGCAAACGCGGCTTCGTTTTCTCCTTTCGCCCGTGCTTCCTGCGGGGTAATACCGGTAATTAATACGGCTCCAGGCTGGGGTAAATAGTCATCCGCGGGCTTGCAGTAAAAGACTTCGGGTTCGCCGATGACATTGAATTCGCTATCGGTGCGAATGGCTGCGAACTGTGCAGGGCGATCTAACGCGGGGTGCGTGCCAAAGGTTTCGTAATCGTGAAACAAAAAGGTAGATTGTTGCTTACCGTCATTCATCATTAGGTTAAATCCGTTATTTCTGCTGTCTGCCAGAGTATCAAATATCACCGTGCTAATCAGCTTTAGCGCAACAATTTGACAGCGAGTGGCAACAGATCATGTCAGATAAAAATGAGAGAGTAGTCACATTTTCTTGCACTTTATTCCAGCCAGTTCATAAGTATTTCCGTAAAAAGAACAGCTATTTGAAACTCCTGAGGGTTTGCTGTTGAAACGCCGTCTTATTATTGCTGCTTCTTTGTTCGTTTTTAACTTATCGTCTGGTTTTGCGGCGGAAAACATTCCTTTTTCACCTCAGCCTCCACAGATTCATGCCGGGTCCTGGGTACTGATGGATTACACCACCGGTCAGATCCTCACCGCGGGTAATGAGCATCAACAGCGCAATCCCGCCAGCCTGACAAAGCTGATGACGGGTTATGTCGTGGATCGCGCTATCGATAGTCATCGCATTACGCCAGACGATATTGTCACCGTGGGGCGCGATGCGTGGGCGAAAGATAATCCGGTGTTTGTCGGTTCTTCACTGATGTTTTTGAAAGAGGGCGATCGCGTATCGGTACGTGATTTAAGCCGTGGTTTAATTGTGGATTCCGGAAATGACGCTTGTGTTGCTCTGGCTGACTATATTGCCGGTGGGCAACGGCAGTTTGTTGAAATGATGAACAACTATGCCGAGAAGCTGCATCTCAAGGATACGCATTTTGAAACAGTGCATGGTCTGGATGCACCTGGCCAGCATAGCTCGGCTTATGATTTAGCTGTGCTTTCTCGCGCTATCATCCACGGCGAGCCCGAGTTTTATCATATGTACAGTGAGAAAAGTCTCACCTGGAACGGTATCACCCAGCAAAACCGTAACGGGTTGTTGTGGGATAAAACCATGAATGTTGACGGCCTGAAAACGGGTCATACTTCTGGTGCCGGTTTTAACCTCATTGCTTCGGCTGTAGATGGGCAGCGTCGTCTCATTGCAGTGGTAATGGGGGCTGACAGTGCAAAAGGTCGTGAGGAAGAGGCAAGAAAATTACTGCGTTGGGGGCAACAAAACTTTACTACGGTGCAAATTTTGCACCGTGGGAAAAAGGTCGGAACGGAACGCATCTGGTATGGCGATAAAGAAAATATCGACCTGGGAACGGAACAAGAGTTCTGGATGGTGCTACCGAAAGCCGAAATTCCACATATCAAAGCCAAATATACCCTTGATGGTAAAGAGCTCACCGCGCCAATTAGCGCCCATCAGCGGGTAGGGGAAATTGAACTTTACGACCGTGATAAACAGGTGGCGCACTGGCCGCTGGTTACCCTGGAATCTGTCGGGGAAGGCGGCATGTTTTCCCGCCTGAGTGATTATTTCCACCATAAGGCCTGACCTTTCTTTTGCAGCAGACTGGCAGGAGTGCGAGTCTGCTCGCATAATCAACACTCATTCCTTGTGGTTTTAATATTGCAACTATACTGTATATAAAAACAGTATTAATGGAGGCGTCATGAACTACGAGATTAAGCAGGAAGAGAAACGTACCGTTGCAGGTTTCCATCTCGTTGGCCCGTGGGAACAGACGGTAAAGAAAGGCTTTGAGCAGTTGATGATGTGGGTAGATAACAAAAATATTGTGCCGAAGGAGTGGGTTGCTGTCTATTACGACAATCCAGATGAAACACCCGCCGAAAAATTACGCTGCGACACCGTCGTGACGGTGCCGGGTTACTTTACGCTTCCCGAAAACAGTGAGGGCGTCATTCTGACAGAAATTACAGGTGGTCAGTATGCGGTGGCGGTAGCTCGTGTAGTCGGTGATGATTTTGCTAAACCCTGGTATCAGTTCTTTAATAGTCTCTTGCAGGACAGTGCTTATGAAATGTTACCAAAGCCCTGCTTCGAGGTTTACTTGAACAATGGCGCGGAAGATGGGTACTGGGATATCGAAATGTATGTTGCGGTGCAGCCAAAACATCACTAATTCATCTCAGGGCGGTGTGTTGACGCGAAGACCACTCTTTTTTTGAAAGCGAAAAGAGTAAGATGCGCCTTTCAAATTTTTCGCTCCTGCCGGGAAATTACACTGTTCCCGGTATGTCCGTCGGATAACTCAGAGGTGCGCCTTCTGGCCGACAGATGAGTTATGAGCGCTTTTAATCTTCATTACGGAGTTTCTGCGTGCGTGCCGATAAGTCATTAAGCCCGTTTGAAATCCGGGTATACCGCCATTACCGCATTGTGCATGGTACTCGGGTCGCGCTGGCATTCCTGCTCACTTTTCTCATTATCCGCCTGTTTACTATCCCGGAAAGCACCTGGCCGCTGGTCACCATGGTGGTGATTATGGGGCCAATCTCGTTCTGGGGTAACGTTGTCCCTCGCGCCTTCGAACGTATTGGCGGTACGGTGTTGGGTTCGATTTTAGGTCTTATCGCTCTGCAACTGGAGTTAATTTCGTTACCGCTGATGTTAGTCTGGTGCGCGGCGGCGATGTTTCTTTGCGGTTGGCTGGCGCTGGGCAAGAAACCGTATCAAGGATTATTGATTGGGGTGACGCTGGCAATTGTTGTTGGTTCCCCGACAGGTGAAATTGATACGGCGTTATGGCGAAGCGGCGATGTGATCCTCGGCTCTTTACTGGCAATGTTGTTTACCGGTATCTGGCCACAACGGGCGTTCATCCACTGGCGCATTCAACTGGCGAAAAGTCTGACCGAGTATAATCGGGTCTATCAATCTGCATTCTCACCGAACTTACTCGAACGCCCACGTCTGGAAAGCCATCTACAAAAACTCCTGACCGATGCCGTGAAAATGCGTGGGCTGATTGCGCCCGCCAGCAAAGAAACCCGTATTCCAAAATCGATATATGAAGGTATCCAGACCATTAACCGCAATCTGGTTTGTATGCTGGAGTTGCAAATCAATGCGTACTGGGCCACGCGCCCCAGCCATTTCGTGTTATTGAACGCGCAAAAACTTCGTGATACCCAGCACATGATGCAGCAAATACTGCTGAGCCTTGTTCATGCGCTGTACGAAGGTAATCCGCAGCCGGTTTTTGCCAATACGGAAAAATTGAACGATGCTGTGGAAGAGCTGCGTCAGTTGCTCAATAACCACCATGACCTGAAGGTAGTGGAAACACCAATCTATGGTTATGTGTGGCTGAACATGGAAACGGCGCATCAGCTTGAGTTGCTATCGAATCTGATTTGCCGGGCCTTGCGCAAATAATTCCTGAACTTCAGAATCATCTTGCTGCTGCTTCGATTCAGCAAGGATAAAGGGTATGATAGTGAAAAGGGATAAAAGCATTGTCATCTGCGGCAGCTATGAGTAATGTTGGCCCTAACGAATAGCGGTTGCTTAAACGAATCCGACTCTCACATTATCAGGGGTATAAAAATGGAAACTACCAAGCCTTCATTCCAGGACGTACTGGAATTTGTTCGTCTGTTCCGTCGTAAGAACAAACTGCAACGTGAAATTCAGGACGTTGAGAAAAAGATCCGTGACAACCAGAAGCGCGTCCTGCTGCTGGACAACCTGAGCGATTACATCAAGCCGGGGATGAGCGTTGAAGCAATCCAGGGCATCATCGCCAGCATGAAAGGTGACTATGAAGATCGCGTTGACGATTACATCATCAAAAATGCCGAGCTCTCCAAAGAACGCCGCGATATCTCCAAAAAGCTGAAAGCTATGGGCGAAATGAAAAACGGCGAAGCGAAGTAATTCCTGTTTTATTCAATGAGGGTTGCCCGGCAACCCTCATTGCTCATTGATTCTTTTCTGTGTATCAAAGTCATCATTCCCATCTGATAACCTGTCGAAATTAGCGACAGACTTCTTCTATATGCAGCAAGGCAAAAAGTTCTGCAACTCTATTGTTATTAACCGCACTGGTTACTAACACGTTGTGCGCTCCAGCTTCCCGTAACCAACATTTCACCAAAGATATTTGTTCCATGTTGGCTAAATCTGCTTTGGTTACTACTCCAATGACCGGGCGTTAACACGAGGAAGTCTGGCTATTCCACAATGCCATCTTCTTTCGTAATGGATTGAGAATGCTGGATTTTTAATTATATTACGCGCAGTATTAATCGCGTAAATGTTTTGCGGTCAGCAACGGTGGGGGATCCATTGTTCTGTTCAATGAATACCATCATACAATTGAATCAGGAGTCGGTATGATGATTTTGGTGACAGGTGGAGCACGGAGCGGGAAGAGTCGCCACGCAGAGGCGCTTATTGGGGACTCTTCACAGGTTCTGTATATCGCCACCTCGCAAATCCTTGATGATGAGATGGCTGCACGGATAGAACATCATCGGCAAGGCCGTCCGGCGCACTGGCGCACGGTGGAGCGTTGGCAACATGTTGATGAATTAATTCATGCAGACATTAACCCGCATGAAGCTGTGTTGCTGGAATGCGTTACCACAATGGTGACTAATCTGTTGTTTGATTATGGCGGCGATAAAGACCCTGATGAATGGGATTATCAGGCGATGGAACAGGCGATTAATGCTGAGATTCAGTCGTTGATTGCTGCCTGCCAACGTTGCCCCGCAAAGGTTGTATTAGTGACTAACGAAGTGGGAATGGGGATTGTGCCGGAGAGTCGTCTGGCACGACATTTTCGTGATATTGCCGGGCGGGTAAATCAGCAGCTGGCCGCTGCGGCAAATGAAGTATGGTTGGTGGTTTCGGGTATTGGAGTAAAAATCAAATGAGTAAATTATTTTGGGCGATGCTCTCTTTTATTACGCGTCTGCCTGTACCGCGTCGCTGGTCCCAGGGACTGGATTTCGAGCATTATTCTCGCGGTATTATTACTTTTCCTTTAATTGGATTATTGCTTGGCGCGATTAGCGGGCTGGTCTTCATGGTGCTGCAGGCATGGTGTGGCGTACCACTGGCGGCACTGTTTAGCGTACTTGTGCTGGCGCTGATGACCGGGGGATTCCACCTGGACGGCCTCGCCGATACCTGTGATGGCGTATTTTCTGCACGTAGCCGCGATCGCATGTTGGAAATCATGCGTGATAGCCGTTTAGGCACCCACGGCGGTCTGGCATTGATTTTTGTTGTACTGGCAAAGATTCTGGTATTAAGCGAGTTGGCTCTGCGTGGCGAACCGATCCTTGCATCGCTGGCGGCAGCATGTGCGGTCAGCCGCGGGACTGCCGCATTATTGATGTATCGTCATCGTTATGCCCGGGAAGAAGGACTTGGCAATGTGTTCATTGGCAAAATTGATGGGCGACAAACCTGCGTCACACTCGGCTTAGCCGCTATTTTTGCTGCCGTATTATTGCCGGGTATGCATGGTGTGGCTGCTATGGTGGTGACGATGGTGGCGATTTTCATCCTCGGTCAGCTTCTCAAACGTACGCTGGGCGGGCAAACCGGCGATACGCTGGGAGCTGCTATAGAGCTTGGTGAACTGGTCTTCCTGCTGGCACTGCTATAAAGAGACGTGACATGCAAACACTTGCCGATTTACTGAATACGATCCCTGCTATCGATCCTGCCGCTATGTCGCGTGCACAACGGCATATTGACGGGTTACTCAAACCTGTTGGTAGCCTGGGAAGGCTGGAGGCGCTTGCCATACAACTGGCGGGAATGCCGGGGTTGAATGGCATACCGCATGTGGGCAAAAACGCGGTACTGGTTATGTGTGCCGATCACGGCGTCTGGGAGGAAGGGGTCGCTATTTCCCCAAAAGAAGTGACAGCCATTCAGGCTGAAAATATGACCCGCGGAACAACCGGCGTGTGTGTGCTGGCAGCACAAGCGGGCGCTAACGTCTACGTAATTGATGTTGGTATTGATACTGCTGAGCCTATCCCCGGGCTTATCAACATGCGTGTTGCTCGAGGTAGTGGCAATATTGCTTCAGCTCCGGCAATGAGTCGCCATCAGGCAGAAAAGTTGCTTTTGGACGTCATATGTTATACGCGGGAGCTGGCAAAAAACGGTGTTACGCTGTTTGGTGTAGGTGAACTGGGGATGGCAAACACGACACCGGCAGCGGCAATAGTCAGCACAATCACTGGCCGGGCTCCTGAAGAAGTGGTTGGGATTGGCGCAAACCTGCCGACAGATAAACTGGCTAATAAAATTGATGTTGTGCGCCGGGCGATTACGTTGAATCAACCAAATCCGCAGGATGGCGTTGATGTCCTGGCAAAAGTGGGTGGATTTGATTTGGTCGGAATGGCTGGCGTGATGTTAGGCGCTGCTTCCTGCGGTTTACCCGTGTTGCTGGATGGATTTCTTTCTTATGCTGCCGCGCTCGCAGCCTGCCAGATGTCTCCTGCAATCAAACCGTATCTCATTCCTTCTCACCTGTCGGCAGAAAAAGGGGCGCGTATTGCGCTGTCGCATTTGGGGCTGGAGCCTTATCTCAATATGGAGATGCGTTTAGGTGAGGGGAGTGGCGCAGCTCTGGCGATGCCCATCATCGAAGCTGCCTGTGCGATATATAACAACATGGGCGAACTTGCTGCCAGTAATATTGTTCTACCGGGGAATACGACTTCTGATTTGAACAGTTAAAAACGAAAAGTCTGATAAAAGCTATACTTAACGGATAGCTTTCGCGACTTAGGAAAGGGACATGATGCGTCGTGTAAATATTTTTTGCTCATTTGCTCTACTTTTTGCCAGCCATACTAGCCTGGCGGTAACTTATCCATTACCTCCAGAGGGTAGCCGTTTAGTGGGGCAGTCGTTTACTGTAACTGTTCCTGATCACAATACCCAGCCGCTGGAGACTTTTGCCGCACAATACGGGCAAGGGTTAAGTAACATGCTGGAAGCGAACCCGGGCGCTGATGTTTTTTTGCCGAAGTCTGGCTCGCAACTCACCATTCCGCAGCAACTGATTTTGCCCGCCACTGTTCGTAAAGGGATTGTGGTTAACGTCGCTGAGATGCGTCTTTATTACTACCCACCAGACAGTAATACTGTGGAAGTCTTTCCTATTGGTATCGGCCAGGCTGGGCGAGAAACCCCGCGTAACTGGGTGACTACCGTTGAACGTAAACAAGAAGCTCCAACCTGGACGCCAACGCCGAACACTCGGCGCGAATATGCGAAACGAGGGGAGAGTTTGCCCGCATTTGTTCCTGCGGGCCCCGATAATCCCATGGGGCTGTACGCGATTTATATTGGCAGGTTGTATGCCATCCATGGTACCAATGCCAATTTTGGTATTGGGCTCCGGGTAAGTCAGGGCTGTATTCGTCTGCGCAATGACGATATCAAATATCTGTTTGATAATGTTCCTGTTGGGACGCGTGTGCAAATTATCGACCAGCCAGTAAAATACACCACTGAACCAGATGGCTCGAACTGGCTGGAAGTTCATGAGCCGTTGTCGCGCAATCGTGCAGAATATGAGTCTGACCGAAAAGTGCCATTGCCGGTAACCCCATCTTTGCGGGCGTTTATCAGCGGGCAAGAAGTTGATGTAAATCGCGCAAATGCTGCGTTGCAACGTCGATCGGGAATGCCTGTGCAAATTAGTTCTGGTTCAAGACAGATGTTTTAAGAGCGTTGGTAATTAGAAAGCAAAAAGCCTGCTAGAAAGCAGGCTTTTTTGAATTTGGCTCCTCTGACTGGACTCGAACCAGTGACATACGGATTAACAGTCCGCCGTTCTACCGACTGAACTACAGAGGAATCGTGTGAACGGGGCGCATATTAATGGCAGTGCATGGTGATGTCAAAGGGTGAAATGCATTTTTTTGTTTGTTTGCTGTCAATTTCAACAAAGTGGTGAGCTTTCAATCTTATTGGGTAATGAACCATCGTGGTGCATACCCTCCTTTTATAGGGCAGGGGAACGCGACAGCTGATTAAAGGAGCAAATGACGAATCTATCATAATCTCTTATTTGACAGTTGGTTAGCTTGTACATCAACGCCAAAATAAAACTGGCAAGCATCTTGCAATCTGGTTGTAAGTAATGGCGGCACTTGGGCCGATTCTTAAAAACCGGAGGCAACATGAACTTCAGACGCCTGAAATACTTCGTAAAAATTGTAGATATTGGTAGCCTGACCCAGGCTGCTGAAGTATTGCATATCGCACAACCAGCGCTCAGCCAGCAGGTTGCCACACTGGAAGGTGAGTTAAATCAACAACTTTTGATCCGTACAAAGCGGGGCGTTACGCCAACAGACGCCGGAAAAATTCTCTATACCCATGCGCGGGCCATTTTACGTCAGTGTGAACAGGCCCAACTGGCGGTGCATAACGTTGGTCAGGCATTATCGGGGCAAGTCTCGATTGGCTTTGCACCAGGAACCGCTGCGTCATCCATCACCATGCCCTTATTACAGGCGGTTCGCGCTGAATTTCCGGAGATCGTTATCTATCTTCATGAAAATAGTGGTGCAGTGCTTAACGAAAAATTGATAAATCACCAACTCGATATGGCGGTGATTTATGAGCATTCCCCTGTGGCTGGTGTATCCAGTCAGGCTTTGCTGAAAGAAGATCTTTTTCTGGTAGGAACTCAAGATTGCCCGGGGCAAAGCGTTGATGTGAATGCTATTGCGAAAATGAACCTCTTTCTCCCCAGTGATTACAGTGCTATTAGACTTCGTGTTGATGAGGCTTTTTCCCTACGGCGACTCACGGCAAAAGTTATTGGTGAAATTGAGTCTATTGCCACGCTTACCGCAGCGATTGCCAGCGGCATGGGCGTTGCAGTATTACCCGAATCGGCCGCGCGTTCGTTATGTGGCGCAGTAAATGGGTGGATGTCACGCATTACCACTCCTTCCATGAGTCTCTCTTTGTCATTAAATTTACCCGCCAGAGCGAACTTATCGCCACAGGCACAGGCAGTGAAAGAGTTGTTAATGTCAGTGATTAGTTCTCCAGTGATGGAAAAAAGGCAGTGGCAATTGGTGAGCTAAGTGTTATATCGGGATGGAATAAGATGCGGGTTTTTATTATTTGTTATGCCGGGCATTAGACTTTAACAATAACGGGAAATCTGAACTGCCCGGAGTTTACCGTGAATTTCCAACAACTAAAGATAATCCGCGAGGCTGCACGTCAGGATTACAACCTGACAGAGGTTGCGAATATGCTTTTTACCTCACAGTCAGGCGTCAGCCGTCATATTCGGGAACTGGAGGATGAACTTGGCATCGAAATATTTGTTCGACGAGGTAAGCGACTGCTGGGCATGACTGAACCGGGCAAAGCATTACTGGTCATTGCAGAACGTATTCTGAATGAAGCCAGTAATGTTCGTCGGCTTGCAGACCTGTTTACCAACGATACGTCTGGCGTTCTCACTATTGCAACGACGCATACTCAGGCACGTTATAGCTTGCCAGAGGTCATTAAAGCTTTTCGCGAACTTTTCCCGGAGGTTCGGCTCGAGCTAATCCAGGGGACGCCACAGGAAATTGCGACATTGTTGCAAAATGGCGAAGCTGATATTGGTATCGCCAGCGAGCGTTTGAGTAATGACCCGCAGCTCGTCGCCTTCCCGTGGTTTCGTTGGCACCATAGTTTGCTTGTTCCACACGATCATCCCTTGACGCAAATTTCACCATTGACGCTGGAATCAATAGCGAAGTGGCCGTTAATCACTTACCGACAGGGGATTACGGGGCGCTCACGTATTGATGACGCATTTGCCCGCAAAGGTTTGCTGGCAGATATTGTATTAAGTGCGCAGGATTCTGATGTCATTAAAACCTATGTTGCTCTTGGGCTTGGGATCGGATTAGTTGCCGAACAATCCAGCGGCGAACAAGAGGAAGAGAATTTAATCCGTCTGGATACGCGGCATCTTTTCGATGCTAATACTGTCTGGTTGGGACTGAAGCGAGGACAACTTCAGCGTAACTATGTCTGGCGCTTTCTGGAACTTTGTAATGCAGGACTGTCAGTTGAGGATATCAAGCGGCAGGTGATGGAAAACAGTGAAGAGGAAATTGATTATCAGATATAGCAAAAAGCCCGCTATAAAAGCGGGCTTTTCAGAAATTTGGCTCCTCTGACTGGACTCGAACCAGTGACATACGGATTAACAGTCCGCCGTTCTACCGACTGAACTACAGAGGAATCGCTGTTGAGGCACATCTTAACGGCGAAAAATCTTTTGTCAAACCCGATTTTTAAATTCCCCAACTGTTTGCCGTTTCTATCAACAGTTTGTTGCATTTGCAGACAATTTGTTGGCGAAAATCTTTGCAGCTTTGCTGATTCTCCCTCATTATTTGAAATGTGGTTTCACTTTCTGCAATTAAGGTCGGCTTTGAATATCTCCTCTGCTTTACGCCAGGTTGTTCACGGCACTCGCTGGCACGCTAAACGCAAGAGCTACAAAGTGTTGTTCTGGCGCGAGATAACCCCGCTTGCTGTTCCTATCTTCATGGAGAATGCCTGTGTCCTGTTGATGGGGGTTCTGAGCACTTTTCTGGTCAGCTGGCTGGGAAAAGATGCGATGGCCGGCGTGGGATTGGCGGACAGCTTCAATATGGTCATTATGGCTTTTTTTGCAGCTATCGATCTTGGTACTACTGTCGTTGTGGCATTTAGTCTCGGTAAGCGGGATCGACGACGAGCGAGGGTGGCGACGCGGCAGTCATTGGTGATCATGACGTTGTTTGCCGTACTGTTGGCAACGCTTATTCATCATTTTGGCGAACAAATTATTGATTTCGTCGCGGGTGATGCCACGACAGAAGTTAAAGCACTGGCGTTGACTTATCTGGAGCTGACGGTACTCAGTTATCCAGCAGCTGCCATCACTTTAATTGGTAGCGGGGCACTTCGTGGTGCAGGGAATACGAAAATACCGCTACTGATTAACGGTAGCCTGAATATTCTTAATATTATTATTAGCGGCATATTGATTTACGGCCTTTTCTCCTGGCCGGGACTGGGATTTGTCGGGGCTGGGTTGGGTTTAACCATTTCTCGTTATATTGGCGCAGTTGCAATTTTGTGGGTGCTGGCGATTGGTTTTAATCCTGCGCTAAGGATTTCGTTAAAGAGCTATTTTAAACCGCTGAATTTTAGCATTATCTGGGAAGTCATGGGGATTGGTATTCCCGCGAGTGTCGAATCAGTGTTATTTACCAGTGGTCGGTTATTAACCCAAATGTTCGTTGCCGGGATGGGGACCAGTGTTATTGCCGGAAATTTTATCGCGTTTTCAATTGCGGCTCTTATCAACTTACCCGGAAGTGCGCTCGGCTCTGCTTCTACGATCATTACAGGCCGAAGGTTGGGGGTAGGGCAGATAGCGCAAGCAGAGATTCAGTTGCGGCATGTGTTCTGGCTGTCCACTCTTGGATTAACGGCCATCGCCTGGCTAACGGCTCCCTTTGCCGGGGTTATGGCATCGTTTTACACCCAGGATCCACAGGTTAAACATGTCGTTGTGATTCTGATTTGGCTAAATGCTTTATTTATGCCTATTTGGTCCGCCTCATGGGTGCTACCCGCTGGATTTAAAGGTGCTCGTGATGCCCGTTACGCCATGTGGGTTTCGATGTTGAGCATGTGGGGTTGTCGGGTTGTCGTCGGTTATGTGCTGGGAATCATGCTTGGCTGGGGTGTGGTTGGTGTCTGGATGGGAATGTTTGCCGACTGGGCTGTGCGGGCCGTGCTGTTTTACTGGCGAATGGTTACTGGACGTTGGCTATGGAAATACCCTCGACCCGAGCCGCAAAAGTGTGAAAAAAAGCCAGTTGTGTCGGAATAAACGACAAAATGCAGATTATTTCAGCAAACGATTTCAAATTTAAAAAACAGGCTTTGACATTGTGGGTGGGCATCGCTAATATTCGCCTCGTTCTCACGATTCCTCTGTAGTTCAGTCGGTAGAACGGCGGACTGTTAATCCGTATGTCACTGGTTCGAGTCCAGTCAGAGGAGCCAAATTTTAGCTTTGAGACATCTCTATGAGTCTCAAAACAGTTAAAAAATAAAAATTATTTTTACCCGGTCACTTTGTAAAAAAAGTGACCGGGTTTTTTGATTTCTGTGTTTCGTGCGCTTAATCGAGTCTCACGCTTCAGTGAGCAAATTGCCCCTCCCCAACAGACATCACGATTCACAAGGTCAAAAATTCTGTTCCATGAAGTACCGTACAAAGATAAAGAGAAAAATGCCTTATGCGGGATGTCGCTGTCGCGTCTTTATCGGGAAACTATACGTAATTGCCACTTTGTCTTCGGTAATCAGAAAAAGAAGACCTGCCATTTTAATAAATATTATTTCTCTGGGGACGGGGATTTTTTATAAGCAATATGACGAGTTAAACATTATATTTTTTATAAGGATTATATGAGATTAAAGAAATCTGCCATAAAGACAGATTTCTTTAAAATATAATTAGAGATTTGCGACGTTATGATAAACTTTTTGTACATCGTCGTCATCTTCAAGGGCATCAACAAGCCCTTCAAAGATTTCTAAATCTTCTGGGGAAAGCTCAACTTCAGATTGAGCAATCATTTCTAATTCTGTTGTTGAGAACTCCGTGATTCCAGCTGCTTTTAGAGCAGCGATTCCTTTATGAAGGTCAGTAGGTTCGGTATAAATAACAATGTTACCTTCTTCTTCAGTCACATCACGAACATCAACTTCAGCTTCAAGTAAAATTTCAAAAATATGGTCAGGGTCTGATCCTTTAAATACAATCACACCAGTATTGTCAAACATATAGCTGACAGAACCTGCCGCTCCGATATTGCCGCCTTTTTTATTGAAAATTGTGCGAACGTTAGCAATCGTACGGTTAACATTTGAAGTCAATGTCTCGGCGATAATCATTGAGCCATTAGGACCAAAGCCTTCATAACGGCCCTGCACGAATGTTTCATCTCCGCCGCCTTTGGCTTTATCAATTGCTTTATCAATAACGTGCTTTGGAACTTGTGCCTGTTTTGCACGTTCAATAACGAATTTTAAAGATGTGTTTAATTCTGGATCGGGTTCACCTTGTTTAGCAGCAGCATAGATTTCTACACCGAATTTTGCATAAATTTTAGACGTTGCACCGTCTTTAGCCGTTTTTTTAGCAACAATATTGGCCCATTTACGTCCCACTGGAATGATCTCCTCGAAAATTTATTTACATTACTGGTAAATCGTTAACATGTGTTAATTCAGCATATTATATCATAACAGGAAAAATCTCGTCTATTAGAAATAAAAATATTCTAAAGCCATAATCTTATATTTAATTATATAAAAACTAATGTTGTTGGTGGGATTTTTTATAATTGTGTTTTGAAAGCATACTTGCTTTTAATATGTGAAAATCATTAAGACGATAATAAAACTCGTATCCGCCCAAGGAAGCAAACAGCCCGCGTTTATTGCGGGCTATTTGCCAGATGTCTTACTTAATCCTTCACATCTATTTTTGATAAGAAGGTTCAGAACTTATTATCGGAACGGCGGCTCATTAAAGGTTCGTAATTTACGTGAATGCAGTCGGTCGCCTTCTGCGCGCAGCAAATCGATCGCCCTAATGCCAATTTGCAGGTGTTCGGAAATAGCACCTTCATAAAAACGGTTAGCCTGGCCGGGAAGTTTAATCTCGCCATGCAACGGTTTATCTGAAACACACAGTAGTGTCCCGTATGGCACGCGGAAACGATATCCTTGCGCGGCAATGGTTGCACTTTCCATATCAATTGCTACGGCCCGGCTTAAGTTAAAACGAAGTGCAGAAGCTGAGTAACGTAATTCCCAGTTCCTGTCATCTGTGGTTACCACAGTACCAGTACGTAGCCGCTGTTTGACTTCCTCACCGGGCCTGCCGCTCACCAGCTTGGTGGCGTCATAAAGCGCACGTTGCACTTCAGCAATGCTCGGAATAGGAATATCGGGCGGCAGAACCGCATCAAGAACGTGGTCATCGCGTAAATAAGCGTGTGCAAGTACATAATCGCCAATGGCCTGACTTTCACGTAATCCGCCACAGTGACCAATCATCAACCAGACATCCGGGCGTAGCACTGCCAGATGATCGCAGATGGTTTTAGCATTTGACGGTCCCACGCCAATATTCACCAGAGTAATACCCTGACCATCGGCGGTAATTAAATGCCATGCTGGCATCTGGTGTTTTTTCCATGCAAGGTCGGAAATGGCTTCTTCTGGCGCTTCGGTTTCGGCGGTGATCCAGTTCCCGCCAGCACAAGAAAGGGCAATGTAGGGACTATCAGGATCGAGGATCTGGCTGCATCCCCAACGAACGAATTCATCCACATAACGTGTGTAGTTGGTAAACAAGACGAACGGCTGAAAATGTTCAACTGGCGTACCGGTATAATGGCGCAACCGTGCGAGGGAAAAATCGACGCGGCGCGCATCAAAATGCGATAGCGGGGAGAATTCAGTTGGATGATAAATGCCGTCTGCAGTTTCATCGCCAATTTGCGCCAGTTCTGTTGTCGGGAAGTAGCGAGTTAACCCAGCGCTCATTGAGCGATCAAGTGTCAATTCAGAGCCATCGATGACATAAGGATAGGGGATTTCATGCTGCGAGGGTTGCACTGAGATATGCGCACCATAATCCTGATACAGCAACGTAAGTTGTTCATTAAGATACGAACGAAAGAGAGTAGGGCGAGTAATCGTGGTGGTGTAGCTGCCTGCGTGGGTAAAGCGACCAAATGCGCGCGTTTTGGGGGGATTGGTTGTGCTACCGTCCCAGGTTACGGTCAGTGATGGATAGACAAAAAGACCTTGTTTGCGGGCGTTTTCATCAGGTAATTCGCCACTTGTAATATAGTTGCCAATGGCGTTGCGTAATGCGACTACAGATTGCTCATACAGCGCGTCGAGTTTATCCAGTGCCTGAGCTGGGGTCAGACCGGAGCCCTTATTATTCATGTGTGTCTCCTGTTCCATACAATTACCGCACATCCGATAGTATGTCACAGGAATGTGAAACAAAAGTGTAAGGCGAAGATCGGATGATCTTCGCCAGGCTATCAAGCGCGGTGATTGTCTTTCATCAACAAAGCGGTCATTGCGGAAATCAGACATCCAGCCAGCAAATAAATGGCGACGCTATGCCAGTTCCCGGCAAAGTAAGTGATGAGCGCAGCGGCAATAAAAGGTGTAAATCCACCGCCAACCACACTGGCGACCTGATAACCGACTCCAGCACCACTATAGCGATAACTGGCACCAAACATTTCGGTAAACATCGGTTGTTGCACACACACCACCATGTCATGCGCAATGTTTGCCAGCATTATGGAGAAGAAAACTATCCAGAAAATAGATTGTGCTTCAAGCGCCATAAAGAAAGGAAATGCGCTCAACGTTCCGATTAACGCACCTGTGATATAAACCCTGCGGCGACCAAAACGATCGGCAAGCCAGGCAAAACAGGGAATTGTCAAGCAGCTTAATCCACCTACCAGCAAACCAATATTGAGGAAAAGTTCGCGCGGTAACCCCATATTCTGGGTTGAATAATTAAGTGCAAAGGCAGTAACGATGTACATCGTCAGCAATTCGCACAGTCGTAGCGCAATAATCTTCAGGAAAGCACCGGGATGTCGTAACAGCGCTTCGATAACCGGGATGCGTTTTTTCGCGGCCGCTTGATAATGTTGCTGTTGTTCAAATTCCGCGGACTCCTCCATGCCATTGCGCACCCACAATGCTCCCAGTACCAGTACGATGCTAAACAGGAAAGGAATGCGCCAGCCCCAGCTTAAAAACTGTTCGTCAGTCGTCATCATACTGATCAATGAAACCAGTCCGGTTGAAAGCAGTAAACCTACACCGTAGCCAACTTGTACACCGCTACTGTAAAAGGCTTTTTTATTTTTTGGTGCACTTTCAACGGAAAGCAACGCCGCGCCTCCCCATTCGCCGCCGACGGCAAATCCCTGAATGGCACGCAGCGTCACCAGTAAAATAGGTGCCCACCACCCAATGGTCGAGAATGAAGGAAGAATACCAATCAAGGCTGTCGCGATGCCCATCATCCAGACGGTCAGCATTAACATGCGCTTACGTCCCAGTCGGTCGCCAAAGTGACCGAAAATGACACCGCCGAGCGGACGGAAAAGGAATCCGACGCCAAAGGTAGCAAATGCGGCGAGCGTTCCCATCGCCGGGCTTACTTGCGGGAAAAACTCGCGATTAAACACCAGTGCGGCGGTGATGCCATAGAGTAAAAAATCATACCAGTCGACGACGGCACCAGCGAAGCTGCCTAACGCAGCTCGTCGGGCGCGACTTAACGAAAGCGTCCCTTCATCGGGACGAGTGGAGATGAGCGTGGAGTCCATAATGATCCTGTTTGTACTGTCTTTTTATAATTAGTATGGAAAAGGTAACTCACATTGCCGTCGATCTATAAACGAACCTTATGAGACTACCTCGACAGAGCGCATCTGCAAATGATTTTATGGCTGATTAGCGGCAACATGAAAAATTCGATGGAAGATGAAAGCGCAGGAGTTGCTGGTGTTGTTTAAGGATTAAGCAGAGGAGCCACAGGTTAGAGATATGAAACATAAAAGTCCGCATATGCACAAAATGGCACCCTGATGAGTCTGATAGACTGCATTGCATTATAACCAGTAGGGAGGCGAGGTTAGGTATGTTTTTAGCATCATTGTTGAGACGTATTGCATTTAGTTACTACGATTATAAAGCTTATAATTTCAATATTGAAAAAACAGACTTTGTTGTCATCCATATTCCCGACCAGATTGGCGATGCTATGGCCATCTTTCCTGTTATTCGGGCGCTTGAATTGCATAAAATTAAGCATCTTTTAATTGTTACGTCGACAATTAATTTAGAAGTGTTTAATGCACTTAAACTTGAAAAGACTAAATTAACATTAGTCACAATGACTATGCAGGATCACGCAACATTAAAAGAAATAAAAGATTTAGCAAAGAACATAACACAGAAATACGGTACGCCGGATCTTTGTATAGAGGCGATGCGTAAAAAGAACCTGAAAACGATGATATTTATCAGTCAGTTGAAAGCAAAAACGAATTTTCAGGTTGTTGGTTTAACCATGAAGTGCTACTCCCCTTTGTGCAAGAACGCGTCCCGGATGGATCAGAATCTCCGGGCTCCTGTACCCATGACATGGGCATTTATGATGCGTGAGGCGGGTTTTCCAGCAGTCAGGCCAATATATGAATTGCCACTAAGTGAGGATGTACTCGATGAGGTGCGCGAGGAAATGCGATCGTTAGGATCTTACATTGCGCTTAATTTAGAAGGTAGCTCGCAGGAACGTACATTTTCATTATCGATTGCAGAAAATCTAATAGCAAAAATTCAAAGTGAAACAGATATACCAATAGTGATCGTTCATGGACCAAAAGGGGAAGATAAAGCCAGGGTATTAGTGGATTGTTATAATAATGTCTACCGTTTATCCTTATCACCCTCGATTAAACGTTCAGCAGCAATCATAAAAGATGCTTATATCGCAATAACTCCTGACACCTCAATATTACATATGGCAAGTGCCTATAATACTCCCGTTGTTGCAATTTATGCTGATTACAAAACGCGATGGCCCGCAATGGCCGATGTTTCGGAGTCAGTCGTCGTTGGGCAAAAAATTGACAATATAAGTCTGGATGAATTCGCAAAGGCATTAAAAAGTGTTTTGGCGAGAATATGAGACAGTACTTATGCATAGTAATGCCGATCTGTTATGAACGGTGGTGTCATCAATACTCTGAGGCTGGTCAATCATCACAGAAAACCAGCCTTTGGATCAAAGCTGTACTCACCGGATACGATCATAGTCACATCGAACGCGATTCTTGCGGTGCAGCAGTTTTATTTATTCATTTTCTGTGAGAGAAGGGCAAGCTCTATAGAGGGAATGTAAAAAAGAGTGCTCCGAATGGAGCACTCTTTAAGAAATTATAACGGAAAATCACAGGTTTTTATAACATGTCGCATAAGCAAACCCAAGCTTTTCAAATACGCTTTGATCACCTGTTGCCAGGGAAACTACGTATTGTTCGCTTGAGTTTGCGGGACTAGATGACCAATACATATTTGATTGAAAACCAGCGTCAGTCGTGTAATGCCCCATATCTCCCCATTCACTGTACAGTGACCCGATGCCTCGGGAACGACTATGGTTTAAATGATCTGCACGGGGAAGTGTGTAGCCATTGCTACTGCAAAAATTTTCAGCAAGGCTGTATATCATGAAAGCATCGCCGGAGTTCACCCACCAACTCTTCACACGGATTTCGTATACATAGCTAGGGCCTCCTGATTTTGGCGTCGCCGTAATCCTTTCCCAATTGCTGCCGACATTTTTAAATGTCACTTTACCGGTAGCATCAACATCGACCCAGGAGGCAGAGCTTGAAAACTCATAATCAGCCGCCGTTTTTCCTGGGGCAAAGTTGTCATTATTCAACTGATAATACGCCCCGGTGAACCCCTGCGAAGGGAATGTAGTTGTCGGTAGGTCAGTACCATTGACTGATACTGTACCGCTCATTATTTTGTCTTCTGCGCGAGTGAATTGTATTGTGGTACTCAGACCAGCTTGATGAACACCATTCAATACAGGGATCAGCGTTGCGATACCCTCTCCGCCGCCTGTAATGGTGGCTTTGTAATCACCGTTGATATTTTGACTGTAATCAATTGCGCTAATTTTCATATAGGGCACGTTAGTACCTGATTGCACAAATTCCATCCCTTCAGAAACTTTGATCGGATTGCCTGATATATCGTGCAAAACAAGATGTAGCTCAGCACTATCGGTAAAGTCTCCTTTCAATGATGACCGATTGTTCTTAAGGACTGACTTTGAGGCGTCTGCTGGGCCTGCCACCAGCGTTATATCTACTGTTTGCATTCCACCAGCGGTCGTGACTGCGCTTACCGTGACGCTACCTGTCATCGCTCCTTTCACGCTTGTTGTCGCGATTCCGTTTTGATCGGTCACCGCTGTTAATGACGTTAATGTGGCAGAGCCGCTTTTTAAGGCGAAGTACACAGTGAGACCTTCGATCAGGTTACCACTGCCATCCTCAACCGTTGCCTTTAAGGTACTTAAATCACTGTTGGTGGCGGCGATAGTCGATGGATCAGCGATAAAGCTAGTAACATGGGCGGTGCTTGAGTTGCCAGTGACTTTCACGGTTGTCTGTGTCTGTATTGTTACGCCGTTATGGAACGATGCAGTCACCGTATATGTACCGACTTTATTGCTGGTCAGAACGACTGGAGCCTGACCAGAAGAGTTAGTTCTCACTTTTCCGCCACTTAACGTCGCACCTTCTGGCGTTACGCTAAAGTTGATGACCTGACCCTCCACTGGAATGCCATTTGCAGAAGTTAGCGTTGCCGTCAGAGTTGCACCTGTTGGGGAATTGACACCGATAAGCGGGCTGGACGCCGAGAGTGTCAGTTTTTCATCAATAGCCTCCAGTTGTTTCTCAAGTGAGGCTCCATTCGCCAGGGATGCTTTCACCATATACGAACCGTTTCTTTCGGGCGTCATGGAGACCTCGGCTATACCATGCGTATCAGTAGAGACAATATTTTGGCTGATGGTCATGTGCTCTGGTGGCTCTGCACTGAATGTCACGGGTTGATGCGCAACCGGGTTGCCAAACTGGTCGTTGACGTGAGCTTTAACTGCTACGTCTTGTGCGACCATGACCTGACCTTCAGGTATCTCCAGACTGGTAATCGTTGCAGAATTAATATCTGCTTTTGCATTCAGTAATCGCGATATGACTTCAGTAGGTTTATCTGCCAGAGAGGCTGAAACTGTTTTCAGTCCGACTTCGGTGCTTGTCACAAGAATTTCAGCGAAACCCTGATCATCCGTTTCAACGCTGGTGCTGCTTATCGTGACGGAGGTTCCGCGGAAATTAACTTTTATGCCTTCTACCGGGTTGCCGTTAGCGTCAGTGACGCTTGCAGTCATGGTCGCGCCCTCGGTCGTGCTGACGACGAATGAGTATACAGAGGTTAAGGAGGCTAGTGTTGCGGTACCAGCATCGGCAATCAAAGTCACCTGTTTCGTATCACTGACACCATAATTGTTCACGCTAACTGTCACGGGGTAGGTACCGGATTTTGTACCGCTCAGTGTAACTTCAGCCTTGCCGTTGATATCAGTAATGGCGGAACCGCCTTGTCCGAGAGTGAAGCTTGCGCTCACGTCTGCCGGTAGCGTGAATATCACCGCCTCATTGGCTAACGGGTTGCCGTTTCCATCAGTCACTGTTGCCTGAAGTGTGGTCATCCCAACGTTATTGGCGATAAAGTTGTCCTCGGTAACGTTAAGATTAACCTGCGCACTGAGCGTATCCGCAATAAAGTTCACCACCAACTGCTCACTCTTACCGCCAGTCATCGATGCTGTAACAGTATGAGCGCCTGCTTTTGTACCTTTCAGCGTGACTTTCGCTTTGCCTTCAGCATCAGTAATCGCTTTACCGCCATCGCTCAGCGTGAAGTTCGCCTTCACATCTTCCGGCAGAGTAAATGTTACTTCAGTGTTGGCTATCGCATTGCCCTCTGTATCAGCGACTGTTGCTGTTAGTGTCGTGAGATCGTTATTGTCGGCAATCACCGGATCCTTCGAGGCTGCCAGCGTAATTTCGGCATTCGCGACGTTCGGCACATAGGTCACTGTTTGTTGCATCGAATCGCCATTTTCGAGGGTTGCCGTCACTTGATAAACCCCGGCTTTTGTAGCGGTAAAGCTTGCGTAAAAATTGCCGTCGTGGTTGGTAGTATATATAGCGTTATTACTGGGGGGCACGCCTTCACTTGGTGATACTCTGAGGGTTACCTCCTGCTGGGGTACACCGTTGCCGTAATTATCCTTCACCTCAATATACAGATTGGTAGTGTCGCCTGCGGAGACTGTATCAAAAAGTGCCTGTAGCAAGGTGAGATGTGCCGTAGACGCATCAGCGTTGACATTAATTGATGTGCTAAGCGTGGAGCTACCATTTTCCAGACTGGCCTCAACGGTATCCGGTCTCGCTCCTGATTCTATCGAGGAGCGGGTATTGGTATAAGTGACGGTAGCCTTACCCTGTTCGTTCGTTACGGCTTGGCCGCCATTCGTCATTTCGGCAGAGTTTGTTCTGCTGGTGAAGTTCACAGTCACACCTTTCACCGGAAAGCCATTATTATCAACGACTGTGGCGGTGATGACGCTGCCGGAGCTGTTCTGCGGGGTACCGGCGATTATGCTGTCTGGGACAGGCGTCAACTCGATAATTTTTGCCGCTGCTGTGTCGCCAATAAAATGCACAGTTTTGTTGTCGCTGGCACCATTATTAGCCAGTGATGCAGTGACCGTCTGCTCACCAAAGGCAACGCCTGCGAGAGTGGCCTGCGCGATGCCAGACTCATTGGTATTACTTACTCCCGGGGTCAGGGTGAGTCCTGAAGAGGCTGAGCTGAATGTTACCGGAAGATTATTCACCTCATTGTCGAACTGATCTTTAACCGTTGCAGTTAGCGTTGCGTTATCGACGCCATTACCTGTGATCTCATCTTTTGACATCTGCAGGACAACCTGAGCCGAGGTTTTGTCCGCCACAAACGTTACCGGCTGCGAATCACTGGTATTGTTATTACCCAGCGTTGCGGTAACCGTATGCGTACCCGCTTTTTTACCTTTCAGCGTGACATGCGCTTCCCCATTGGCTTGGGTGATGGCAATGCCGTTATTTTCGAGGGTAAAGTTTGCCGCAACGTCCTGTGGCATGGTGAAGTTGACCGTTATCCCCGCCACCGGATGATTCGACGGATCTTTCACTGTTGCTGTCAGAGTTGTCTCATCCACGCCATTCCCAATGATTTCCGCTTTCGATGTTTGCAGAACGACAACCGCTCTGTCTTTATCCGCCACAAACGTCATTGGCTGTGTATCGCTGACATTGCTGTTAGCCAGACGAGCCGTGATCATATGCGTGCCCGCTAACGTGCCGGTCAGGGAGGCGATTGCAGTCCCGTTGCTATCCGTCATGCCTTTTCCGCTGTTGCTAATCGAGAACTGACTTGCGACGTCGTTTGGCACAGAGAAGGTGATTTCTTTATCTATTAGTGGGTTGCCATTTTTATCCTGCAAGGTTGCAGTCATATGTAGCGGAGCTGTGTTGGTGACGGTGATATCACCTGAAGGCACACTGAGGGTCAGGGCAGCAGTACTTTGATCACCGATAAAAATCACCTGTTGATTAGCCTGAGAACCAGAGCTCACAGAGGCCGTAACCCTATAATCACCATTTTTCAAACTGGTCAGCGTAGCTGTGGCGATCCCGTCGTGGCTATTCACTTCTGTGTGGCTCAGTTTCGCCTCTGCTGAATTAACATTGAAAGTGACCTTGACGTCATTGAGCAGGTTGCCTTTTGCATCCCGGACTGTCGCGGTCATTGTGGCGCTATCATTGCCGTCAGCGACCACTTCATTTTTCGACTTCTGCAGCTCAACCTGCGCGGTACTCGAGTCGCCGACAAAACTGACGATTAACGTTTGTTTCACGCCATTTTCAAGGGTGACTTCAACCGTGTTGTCTTCCTGCTTACTACTTTTCAGATCAAAAGTCGCCAGACCATTAACATCCGTTTTTGCGGTGTTTTGATTGTTGAAGGAAGTTGCCGATCCGCTTAATACCGCAAACGTGACGGTATGATCATTGATTGGGTTGCTTCCTTCATCAGCGACATTGACCGAGACGGTGTTTGCTGCATTCTCATTGGCGAGCACACCATTATTGCTGGCAGATAATGTCGCAATTTTCGCTGACTGCGGGTTGGCGTCGATGATAAATCCAGCGGTATGTAAATCTTCATTCCAGTTTTGCATTAATAGCTTCGCAGTAAGCCCACTGCCTCTGGTATAGGCGGTATAGGTCGCCTTATAGACGCCATCTGCGGTTTCTTTCCAGTCTGTAGTGACTCCTGGTTTCACGTTGTCGATGCTGACTGCGGTATTCAGTTGCTGTTTTTGCTCCTTAACAGGTCTGTCATTTTCATCTCTCAGTTCTACCGTCACCTCGATAGGATTGCCGGAGAGATAACGGTCCTTATCAATCTTAATTGACGAGTGAGTTCGGGATGACGAAACAGAAATGATATTCACCACGGCGGGGGCTTTAGCCGCATCCACACCGTTCAGCTGTGGCATAAGCGTCAGCGTGCCAGACATCGCTCCTGTGGTCAGGACTTGGGTATAGCTTCCGTCACCATTATCTTTCCAGTCCGACAGGGTGATGTCCTGAACACCTTCGTGACGCGTCGAAAGCACCAGCCCGATAACAGGATTACCTGCTGCATCATGCGCAATAAAAGTTAGTGTGGCGGTTGAATGGGAATCCGCGTTCAATGTTTGGGTACTTAATGATACTGAGGAATCTTTCTGGCTTAGCGTAGGTGCCTGAACGACCACCATGCTCTGTTCACGATTCGACAAATTGCCTTTGACATCTTCAGCGGTGACTTCAATCGGCCAGGTGTTATCGGTTTCTGGCGTACTGGTGAACCGGTACGCCGGCAGGGTAACCAGAATATCTTTACCCGTTGTAACCACTTTACCACCGGCAGCTTCCAGAGCGGTGGCTTCGACGTTATAGCCTTTCAGGGCATATTTGGTTTGTAGCGACGAAACCAGTGATTTCACTTCTCCTGACTTCCCTGTCACGGGGTCTGTCAGGGTCAGGCGAACCAGTTCTTTTTTGCGATATTCCAGAACGATATTGTTGTTGCGATCCACCAGATCATAACGGCTGCCTGCAAGGCTACGCCGTGCAGCGACTTCGTTCGGGTCAAGCTGTTTCTGCATTGCGCTGCCAGGTTGCCAGGTAAAATCGACGGCAAAACGGGTGTCATTTTCGCCCTGTTTACCCTGGCGTTGCTCCGCGCTGAAGGTCATCAGCGGGAAGGGGGTATAGTTAAGTCCAGCGGTTATGGCATGAGGATTACTTTGCCGATCGTCTTTATCGAACAGGGCCACTTCATCGCCATAATACTGTTCATAGACCAGTTTACCGCCAAGGTGCGGCCAGGCGGGTAGCCAGCCTTCTGCGCGTACATCCCAGCCATTGGCCGGGCGGGCTTCATAATCGTTGTCCAGCTCAGGTGCGCTGCGCCAGTTGGTCAGTCGCAAATAGCCGTTACTGCTTAATTTTAGATAGTCGCGCCAGTACTCCGCGCCAATGCCGGCGCGGGAGTGGTAACGGCTAAGATCGTGGTCGAAAAAGAAGTTGATGCCCGACATCCATGTGGGAGTGAAATGACGCCAACCTAAGCCGTTGTTAATCTGCGTACGCTCGTCAGTACGATGGAGAGTATGCTGACTGAAAAAGAGATTATCAGGCGTTTCATACCACGGATGGAGAAAATCGAACTGGGAGTTCTTCAGGCTAAAATCTTCATCCACGCCCAGCGTGATTCTTGCGGTACCGAAGCGGCTTAACCAGTCTGTCATTGCGCCTGAAGCCTGAGAAGAGGCCCATCCACGCGCCATATTTGCCGCTTGCTCGCTGTTCATATCTTCGGCGAGCAGAGACCCGATTTGCTGTGAAGTACTGGCTATCTGTTGCTCAAGGTTGCCACTGCTATTACCCGGTGGCGGGGTTAAATTATTTTCACTAACTTGTGCCGGGACATCCAGTTCATCACCCTGGCGGACATTATCAAAACCTCGAGCAAACGTACGAAACTGGTTGAGTTTGCGTAACTCAGCCACCGAAATACCGAAGCGTTCGGCAACGCTTTGGGCCGATTCCAGCGCTCCAAGGGTATAGGGTACCGTATTGGCATTTGCAATGGCGAATTGTGCAGGAACTGGTTGTTGGGTTGCGGCGTTTACCACACCTTGTGCTGCCGCAGCCATAGGGAACGCAAGTTGAGTTATCAGGCAGATACCCGCAGTTAAGCGGCGTAGTTTAATTCCCATCCCGCATAATATTTGTCGGTCATTTATTTCTTCTCCACTTCTCTTCTTCGTAGCCATGCTTACCTTCCCTGAACGAGCTAACATAAATGCGCCCTTTCTAGCACAGCGAAAAAATGTAAATCCTGATAGCAATATGATTGAAAATTAATAACTTTTCGTTAGGCAGTTTTGAGTGTGAGTTGCAAGAGGGGAGACTACTGAATAACTCAAGTTTTATAATCGAGGGGAAAATGGTGATGGCGTTCATAGCAAAACGCCCTCAACCATAAAGGTCGAGGGCGCTTAAGATGTTAAAAACCCGCTATCCGTTAAAAAACAATGTTCAACTAAGGTCAGTGACATTGCGCTAAAAAAGCGAATTTTTAGAATTTGGCTCCTCTGACTGGACTCGAACCAGTGACATACGGATTAACAGTCCGCCGTTCTACCGACTGAACTACAGAGGAATCGTGTGAACGGGGCGCATATTACTTAGCGGTACCTTGTCTGTCAACACTAAATTTCATAAGTCATTTCAATTGGTTAATTAATCTGCAAAGTTGTTAATTAATGAACATTCGTCGCCGAAAACGAGTCTGTATCATTAGTGCGATGCAGTCTCTGCAAAGGATCTTGTTGATAAAATTGGCAGAAACGTTGCCACAATGAAGGGAAACGAGGAGCAAAAAGTTCTGGGGCGCTAAAGAAATATTCAGAAAGTACGGCAAAACATTCAGCAGGATCACTGGCAGCATAAGCATCAATGCTCGCCGCATTCTCGCCAACCAATTCGATTTCTTCCTGAATGTTGTTCATTGCAGCATGAAGATCGTGTTCCCAGCCAGCAACCTCACGCAACGGAATAAAGGGAACTCCGCTGGCGCGATCGCCGTTACGGGTGTCCAGCTTATGAGCGACTTCATGAATAATCAGGTTAAAACCAGAAGCATCAAAAGAATCTTGTATATCCAACCAGTTCAAAACGATAGGCCCTTGCTGCCAGCTCTGACCTGACTGAACAATACGTTGGTTATGCACCAGACCGATATCGTCTTCCCATTCATCATCGACCACAAATGGCGCAGGATAAATTAAGACTTCATGAAAACCATCCAGCCATTCCAGTCCTAACTCCAGAACGGGTAGGCAAAATAGAAGTGCTATCCGGCAGCTTCTTAATGAATCCAGTTCAAAGCCCTGTAAAGGAACAAGCCGCTTTTGCTGTAAAAAACGTTCGGCAAGAGTGACTAATTTGCTTTGTTCCTGTTCCGTCAGACACGTTAAAAGGGGGATCGATAGTGCTTCCTGCCAGGGAAGGGCAGTTTGATGTGCTGATTCTTGTACTTTCCAGGGCCACTTAATCATCGTTTTGCTCGCAAACTCGTCACTTGAACAAAATTGCACGGACAGGGACTGTTAAAATGCCAAATTTCCTGGCATCATGGCAACCATCTGAACGGAGAGATGCCGGAGCGGCTGAACGGACCGGTCTCGAAAACCGGAGTAGGGGCAACTCTACCGGGGGTTCAAATCCCCCTCTCTCCGCCACTTTATCAATGACTTATCTCCCGACTTCCCGCCTTGCTTTTCCTAAACAGAACAATCGTAGAATATTCTTGAAGGGTTAGATCGTCACTGTTTTCTGTTCGATACTGTGACATTCAGCACTTGATTCCTATGGATCTGACAGGAAGCTTTCGAGCGAAAATGTGCAGTTATTCAGTCGTTTTCTTATCGCTCACCATTATTCTTTTAGACATTCATCCTATGAAACTGCCGCAAAGTTGGTGGTGGGAACTGAAGTTGCGTAGAGAAGGGGTCAATAATTGAGTCAAAAAAGGAACGCGGCCGTCAGATTAAAGCCGCGGGACAAAGTCCATAATTTCCAAGAGTTGTTGAATTTCCCAGCTTTTTTGAAAGCCTTTGTATCATACTAACAAGTAAAAAAGGTTTAAATACCAAAATTAACCTGTATTTTTGATAAGTCTTACCATTGTACGATTTACACAGTTTCTGCTCCTCCTTGTTGATAGTGGAAAGGGTGCATTGTGCACTTGCGTAAACATTTATGACGCGTTGATGTCTATGGTTCACATTTCCTTGTCAGGGGATCGACTTATTTGCGGCGAGGCATCATTCGTAACAGAGTATTATCTTTCTGAATGTAGTGATGAAAGAGTGCTGCGCCAGCGTGAGCTGCGATTAAAAAGTAACCTATATTTGCCCAGGTTTCGTGAATATTTTTTATCAGTGCTTTAATTTCGCTGTTTGGGGTAACAAAGGGAGACACATTGAAACCAAGGAAACTCCACGATTTTCCACTGTAAGCCATTAAAGCAATCCCCAGCAGAGGAAGTGCAAGGAAGGTTATATAAAGCATGATGTGCATTAGCGAAGCCGCTTTCATTTGCCAGGCAGGTGGCGGTGGTACAATAGAAGGATCACTATAACGGTGTTTTATAATCAGGCGTGAAAACATTAACACCCAAACGAATATACCCGCATTGTAATGTGTTTCTCGCATCAGCAGATAAGTACTACTACCTTTAGGAAACCAGCCACGGAGTTCCATCGCGGCATAGGTTATTGCAACGAAAAGCAGCGTTATCCAATGTAAATAAATTTGAGTTTTTGAGAATCGGTTCATTTTTGTAGCTCCTGTAATTTTTACAGTCAAGCTATCCCACGAACCTTAAAAAATCCTTATACAGATGTGGTTTTAAGAATTTGTTATTTAAAAAATTGATAGTGCACATTGTAACCAGCCAATATAAGCAATGGCGTGAGCACAGGTATCTTTCTCTGTTGGCCGTATTGTGTATGGAATCCGTTATTGGTTAACTCAATGCGGGTTAGCTTATTAATATACAGACACGTCATAGTGATGAGCGTGTCTGTAGCTAGCTTGCGTTCAGTGGCGTTTGTGGATGGACCAGTGGCAGTTATGATGACTTACTAAAGCGGCATCGAGGCGTTATCATGAGAATACTCAATGAGACATCATTTCCTCGACCACTTCTTCGCTACTCAACTGATATGGATAATACGTTGGCCAGTTTTCCATTTCATTTAATAAAGATTGCTGTGAATCATTACCCATAAAAATGTGAAAATGAGATGATTTTCGTGGTGCAATTATATGATCGCTAAATTGTATATATTTAGGGGCTTTGCTTTCAGGATCTTTACATTCGAATAAGTAACGAACGCCTTTCTTGCCTGATTTATAGGTGAGTATTTTGTATCCATCGTAATCATATTTACAGGATGTTGTTTCATTATTTCTATGGAATTCAACAATGCCGTCCTCAATGCCAATCATCTCGATATCTGTTGCATAACCTTTGTGATAATAATCTTTAATTTCAGCAAATGTTTTAGTTTTATCTGCATCCGCTTTCTTCTGAAAGACGGGGTCAAGTTTGCCACTTTGCAGTAAAGGATAAACGGATTGCCAGACTCCATCCCAGTCACTGAGCGTTCGGTTTTGTACATTGGCATCATCAAAAACACCATTAGCAGCTTTTTGTTCGACCTCTGTTAAGGGTTTGCCGTGTGAGTGATGACCATGCGAAAAGGCAGGAGCGCTAACAATAAAGACACCTAAAGCAACAGCCAGTTTGTGAAGACGAATCGCCAAAACAGTTTCCTCCAGAGTCATTGTATATGATGTGTAATGTTATATTGTAACATATGACAAAATGCAATAACTCTTAGGAGATGAGAGCATAGTTTTCTCAGGTATACTTATCTATCTTATTGAAATAAAATGAATTATGTTGATAATTTGAGGTTGATGACAAACGAAACATAACCTGATGTGATCTGCGTAGGCCGGATAGGGCGCTCGCGCCGCATCCGGCAGGGATAACGCGTACTTTGTCGGTAATATGAAGTTATACAGATAATTTGTTGTGAACCTGCTTGCGTAACCGGTTAAAAAGGGAACGCAACTTCTTATACCGTAAGGCTAAAAGCAGTACAGCCAGCCCAGCGTAGATGAGCGGCTGCGGTGAAATAATCTTCACTGACCACAGATAATGTATTGGGGCCAGGATCGCGACAAGATAGACGAAATTATGCAACTGTTGCCAGTGCTTGCCGAGTTTTCGCTGCATCGCCTGGGTTGAAGTAAACGCTAAAGCAAGCAAAATAACCCAGCTGATAATTCCTAACGTTAAATAAGGCCGGGTAATTAACTCCTTGCCTAATAACGCCAGATTATTCACGCCCAGCTCCAGCAATGCGTAACTGGTTAAATGCAGTGTCGCCCAGGCAAAGCACCATAAGCCTAACAGGCGGCGAGTGCGTATCAATAACGGCTGTTTTGCGTAGCGTGCCAGAGGTGTGATTAACAAGGTCGCCAGCAAAAATTTCAGTGCAGTGCGACCGGTAAAATGCTGAATATCTTTCACCGGATCGGCACCCAGTCCACCGTGATTGATCGCCCAGACCAGCCAGAGAAACGGCAACAATCCGGCAAGATGCAGGCTAACTTTCAGCCATGTCACCTGTTTTGCTGTCAGACGCATTCAGAAATTCTCCCGCAAATCCAGGCCACGATACAGCGATGCCACCTGGTCGGCGTAACCATTAAACAGTAGCGTTGGCTGGCGCTGAACATCGAGGATGCCGCCTGAACCAATAAATCGTTCGGTAGCCTGTGACCAGCGCGGGTGATCAACATGCGGATTAACGTTGGCGTAAAAACCGTATTCGTCAGGCGCTGCCAGATTCCAGGTGGTTGGCGGACGCTCGCGGGTCAGCTTAATACTGACTATCGATTTAATCCCTTTAAAGCCATATTTCCACGGCACAATCAGTCGTACCGGCGCGCCATTTTGTGGCGGTAACGCCTTGCCATAAACACCCACGGTCATCAGTGTGAGCGGATGCATTGCTTCGTCGAGACGCAATCCTTCGACATAAGGATATTTCAGCCCGCCGCCGATAAAGCGGTCCTGCTGGCCAGGCATCTGTTCCGGTGCATAAATTGTTTCGAAAGCGACATACTTCGCATTGCTGGTGGGTTCGGCAAGCGCCAGCAATTTGTGCAGCGGAAAACCAATCCACGGCACCACCATCGACCATGCCTCCACGCAGCGCATACGATAAATACGCTCTTCCAGCGGGAAGCGACGGGTTAAATCATCGTGATCGAGGGTCAATGGTTTTGCCACTTCGCCGCTGATTTTCAGTGTCCATGGATCGGTTTTCAGGCTACCAGCATTAGCGGCGGGATCGGCTTTATCCAGCCCGAATTCATAGAAGTTGTTATAACCGGAGACTTTATCTACTGGCGTCAGTGGCAGGTTATTTTGCCAGGCGGCAGGCTTGCTGAACTCCAGCGGTTTTCCGGCGGGGGCGGGCGGGCGATCGTTCCCTTTAAACCAGCTAAGCAGATCGGCATGCGCAGCGTGAGGCAAAGAAAGTGCAGCTGCGCTGATGCCCAGTGCTTTTAACACCTGTCGACGCTTCATAAAGAATATCGACTCGGCCGTAACATCTGATTCTTTTAAAAATTGATTCTTTTTCATAAGCCATCACACTTTTTTGTCGTTAGCCAGCAAGAGCCGTTTACTGTTAATCTGTCAGGGAGTGTCCTCCCTAACAGTAGCAGAGATCTGCTTTTACATATTTATGCATTAACTGCCACGATAGGTTGAATACCCATATTGGCTAAGTAATAAAGGCACATGATAATGCTCGTTCACTTTATTAATATGAAATTCAACGGGGATCTCAGGGAAGAAACTTTCAAGATTTTGTTTCTTGAAATAGTCCCCGGTTTTAAATACGACACGGTAATCGCCCGTAGTTGCAGTTTGCTCGGGCCACAGTGCCTTAATTCGTCCATCCTTATCTGTTTTGGCGGTATTAAGTTGTAACCAGCCGTTGTCCGCTTTCTTTTCAAGAGTGACTGTCACGTCGGCAGCGGGTTTTCCGGTTTGCTGGTTCAAAATGTGCACGCTAAGAATGTTTTGTTGTGCGGCATAAACCAAAGAAGGTAATGAAAATGCTGCCGTTACTACGGAGAGTACTAAATAACGCTTTAACATGTTTATATCCTTGTCATGTGAATGAGTTTTGAGGATAGCGAAAAAGCGGCCAGGGTAACCTTACAGCAGCATTACAATTTTGTAATGAACCAGGCTGTTTCTATAACATATGATTTATGGCATATTATTTTCATGAAGATTTTACTTATTGAAGATAATCAAAGGACCCAGGAGTGGGTAACGCAGGGGCTTTCCGAAGCGGGTTATGTCATTGATGCCGTTTCTGATGGCAGAGATGGGCTTTATCTTGCGCTGAAGGATGATTATGCATTGATCATTCTGGATATTATGCTTCCGGGTATGGATGGCTGGCAGATCTTACAAACGTTAAGAACAGCAAAGCAAACCCCTGTTATTTGCCTTACTGCAAGGGATTCTGTCGATGACAGAGTCAGAGGGCTGGACAGTGGAGCAAATGATTATCTGGTAAAACCTTTTTCATTTTCTGAGTTGCTGGCAAGGGTTCGGGCACAATTAAGGCAACATCACGCTCTGAATTCATCATTAGAAATCAGCGGCTTAAGAATGGACTCTGTCAGTCAAAGTGTGAGCAGGGACAATATCAGTATTACACTGACGCGCAAGGAGTTTCAGTTACTTTGGCTACTGGCCTCCAGAGCTGGCGAAATTATACCCAGAACGGTTATTGCGAGTGAAATTTGGGGAATCAACTTTGATAGTGATACCAATACGGTGGATGTCGCCATTCGCAGGCTCCGCGCAAAAGTTGATGATCCTTTTCCTGAAAAGCTAATCGCCACAATCCGGGGGATGGGCTATTCATTCGTAGCGGTAAAAAAATAATGAAAAGATTGTCTATAACCGTCCGTTTAACCTTGCTTTTTATATTGCTGCTGTCTGTTGCTGGCGCTGGAATTGTCTGGACTCTCTATAATGGCCTGGCAAGTGAGTTGAAATGGCGCGATGATACAACACTCATTAACCGGACAGCGCAGATCAAGCAGTTGTTAATTGATGGGGTAAATCCAGATACGTTACCTGTATACTTTAACCGGATGATGGATGTTAGTCAGGATATCTTGATCATTCATGGTGATGGCATCAATAAAATTGTTAACCGGACAAATGTCAGTGATGACATGTTAAATAACATACCTGCTAGTGAGACAATCAGCGCAGCTGGCATTTACAGAAGCATTATTAATGACACTGAGATTGATGCTTTACGAATTAATATTGATGAAGTTTCGCCATCATTAACGGTTACTGTGGCTAAATTGGCTTCAGCCAGACATAACATGCTTGAACAGTATAAAATTAATAGCATTATAATTTGCATTGTCGCCATTGTACTTTGCTCAGTATTAAGTCCGCTGTTAATCAGAACGGGATTACGAGAGATCAAAAAGTTGAGTGGTGTAACGGAAGCGCTGAATTATAACGATAGCCGGGAGCCTGTTGAGGTTAGCGCATTACCGAGAGAACTAAAACCTCTTGGGCAGGCGTTGAATAAAATGCATCAAGCCTTAGTCAAAGATTTTGAACGCCTAAGTCAATTTGCTGACGATCTCGCTCATGAACTTAGAACGCCCATTAATGCATTACTGGGTCAGAATCAGGTTACGCTCAGTCAAACCAGAAGTATCGCTGAATATCAAAAAACAATTGCCGGTAACATTGAAGAGCTGGAAAATATTTCGCGGTTAACAGAGAACATACTGTTTCTTGCCCGGGCAGATAAAAACAATGTTTTGGTGAAACTGGACTCGCTTTCTCTCAATAAGGAAGTCGAAAATTTGTTGGATTATCTTGAATACCTTTCAGACGAGAAAGAGATTTGCTTTAAGGTCGAGTGCAATCAGCAAATCTTTGCGGATAAAATTTTACTGCAACGAATGTTATCGAATCTTATTGTTAATGCCATTAGATATTCACCAGAAAAATCGCGTATTCATATAACCAGTTTTCTTGATACCAACGGCTATCTTAATATTGATGTCGCCAGTCCTGGAACGAAAATTCATGAGCCTGAAAAACTCTTCCGTAGATTTTGGCGGGGAGATAATTCGCGTCATTCCGTAGGTCAGGGACTTGGTCTTTCTTTAGTCAAAGCGATTGCCGAATTACATGGGGGAAGTGCTACGTATCACTATCTCAATAAGCATAATGTGTTCCGGATTATGTTACCGCAAAGAAATTAACATAGGGCTTCAGTACGCCATAAATCAACCATGAAAAAACGCAGCCACGTCGTGAGTATTAACGTGGCTGCGATTGATTATGCGCTTACATTCATACGTAACAGGGATTAACCCGCATAAGCTGCCAGCATTTCCTGCGCCGCCAGTTTACCCAACGCATTCGCTGCGAAAGGACTGTCGCCGGTGAGAAGTTTACGGTCCTTATGTACTCGCCCGGTGATGTCGTCATTAATGATGTTCATGCCCATTTTCTTCAGCTCTTCGCCGAAGTACCAGGTGAGATGACCCGGCATATAGCCTATCTCTGGCGTTTGTTTGTCTGCGGCGTCTGGGAATGCGTAAATGGAATAACCATTCAGTGGGTTATCGCCGTGGCGAAGCGCCAGAAAAGCCGCCGGGCCGTGGCAAAGGGAGATAACAAAACGGTCATTTTTGATTGCCCACTGTAAAGCAGCAGCCACGTCCTGGCTTTCTGGTAGACCAATAAGTGCGCCATGACCACCAGGAACAAAGATTGCTGCATATTCGCTATCAGCGTTGAGGCTGGCGACAACATCCGCGAGTTTCTTCGGATTGCGGAACAACGATTTATGCTGCTCAAAGAATGGCATTACTTTTTCATCTTTGTGCGGCATAGCCCAGTATTCAAACTTGGTCATCAGACCGGAAATGGTCGCCACTTCGAATTCGAAACCTGCAGCATGGAGATGATACAACGGCAGCAACGTTTCAATCGGATGGTTACCGGTCGAGAACAGTTTTCCGTTATCGGTCGGCAAATAACGTTCGTCCGCGGCGATCACCAGAATTTTATGTTTACCGCGATACGGTTTTGGATAGTCCACGCCATCAAGATCAGAGACAGGACTGGTATATTGGCTAAGCGAATATTCTGAAGGGAAGAATGCATTATCTTCAGCAATATCGACCTGCGGATTTTTACTTGTTTGAACAGTCATAGTGTATTCCTTATTGTTGCTTAGTTAGGGTAGTCACTATATTTGCGACTGAGCTGGTCGCTATTTTTAACCAGTCTGGAAAATTGAGTCAATATATCGAAAGCGGTAGTCGGCGGGTGTAAGTATGTAATGATGATGCTGCACTGGTGTTGAATATTATTCACGCCAAATTTTCCTTATTGAGCAACGTCGTCGCAAGTGGCCTCAATGATTTTAGACCATTATCAAAGGTACGGGGCGGCGGGGAGAGATTTAGTGCTGTGAAATATTGTGGTACTGATGAATATTTATATCGCGGATTGGTAGAGAAAAAGCTTATTTCATGCACTATTTTTGCAAATATTTCTATATGGGAGGCGGTTTTGTTGCAGATTAATTCATAAAGAAATGCATTTGGGTCTTGGCTGGAAGAGTCGCTGGTAGATGTTATTGTGCCAGCAGGGGCAGGGTAAGGTGCTGTATCGATATGCTTTGGCAATTGCGCGTGCCGCAGAGGGAGATAAAATGCCAATAATAAAGCCTGAGTTCGATGAGGGACGAACTCAGGCTAGTGTTAAGTTTTACAGTAACACGCCGCGGCGCGTTGGCTGATTAGAACTGGTAGACTAAGCCCACACCAACAACGTCATCTGTTGCGATGCCATTGTTGTCATAGAAATCGTCATCTTTATCCAACAAGTTTATTTTATAGTCAACATATGTTGAGAAGTTCTTATTGAAATAGTAGGTCGCTCCAATTTCAACATAGTTGACCAGATCCTGATCAACATACTCTTGATGACCATTGTTGTTATAGTCGTTACCGCCGAGGTCTTTGCCTTTTGAATAAACATATGCAAGAGATGGGCGCAGACCAAAATCGAACTGATACTGTGCTACAGCTTCAAAGTTCTGGGTTTTATTTGCGATACCCACATTACCATATGGTGTCATATTGCGGGTTTCAGCATACATCATTGCAAGATAAACATTGTTGGCGTCGTATTTTGCACCAAATGTCCATGCTTCAGCTGTATCACCACCAGCAAATTTGCTGTATTCATTGTAGTGATACCCGCCAAGAGCTACTTGAGAATTGGTACGGTCAGAGTTTGAGTAAGCGGCACCTAAGCTCAAACCGAAGTCAAAGTCATATGAAGTGGAAAGACCAAAACCATCACCGTTCTGGAAGCGAACGTCTTCGTGACCATTTTTAGTACCTTCTTGATCTTCTCCTGCATTGCTGCCTTCGTTGTTACCTTGATACTGCAATGCAAAGTTCAGACCTTCCACCAGACCGAAGAAATCACTATTGCGGTAAGTAGCTACCCCATTTGCACGGCCTGCCATGAAGTTATCAGTCCAGGTATAGGAGTCGCCGCCGAATACAGGAAGCATATCTGTCCAGGCTTCAACGTCGTAAATCACACCATAGTTACGACCATAGTCAAAGGAGCCCATCTCGCCGAACTTCAGACCTGCAAAAGCAAGTTTGACATAAGTATTATCAGAACCTTCAGTGTCGCTAGCCTTTGTTTTGGTCAGTGCTTGACCATAACCAGTTAACTGATCTGTAATTTGGGTCTCACCTTTGAAGCCTAACTCGATGATAGTTTCATCGCCGTCATCGCCAGGGTTATCGGAAAAAGTATGACGAGCATCAACTTTTCCGTACAGATCCAGTTTATTGCCATTTTTATTATAAATTTCAGCCGCATTTGCTGCGCCAGCAACTAATAACGCCGGGACCAGCATTGCCAGAACTTTTCTTTTCATTATGTATTCCCTTGTGATTATAATCTTCATGAATATATCAATAAGTGCCGTTATCCAAAAAAAAGCACATTTGGATACTATTCTATGAAGTTCATTTTATTTTAAAGATTACATGTAACAAATGTATTTAAAAGATTTCAAAATGTTTCTAATCTATTTAATATAATTCAGAATTATGAATTCTAAATATAAATATTCATGAAAATTATAAATGTATATCAATATGTTATGAGTTGATCGGAAACATAGGGGGTATCAATGATTGTTGCGCCAAACGGCTGGTGTGATCAGGCGCACATTAATGAAGGCATAAAAAAAAGCCGGCATCATGCCGGCCCAAAAAATATAAACAAGACGATAAAAGGCTAATAACGGAAGCATCATGACACAGAATAATAAAAAGGTATAATTGTAATCAGTGCTAATATATTGATTAAATGAATTAATAAAGCCGATATCAAAGATAAATAAAATCGCTCAAAACGATTTTTCCTGTATTCACTGCCGTTGCGCAAAATTTATCTATTTGTTCAAAAAATGATTGAGTCTTGACTGGCTCATCCAATGTGGAAAAATGTGACTTTTATCACATAATAGTACTAAGTCTGAATTTTCCGGGTTATCTCAAAATGGAATACGGTTCGACAAAGATGGAAGAGAGACTCTCTCGCAGCCCTGGCGGCAAACTGGCTTTGTGGGCTTTCTATACATGGTGTGGCTATTTCGTCTGGGCAATGGCGCGTTACATCTGGGTGATGAGCCGGATCCCCGATGCCCCCGTGTCGGGATTTGAAAGCGATTTAGGCTCTACCGCGGGAAAGTGGTTAGGGGCACTGGTCGGATTTTTATTTATGGCTCTGGTCGGGGCATTGTTAGGCAGCATTGCCTGGTACACCCGACCTCGTCCCGCACGTAGCAGACGCTATGAATAAAAACTGCTAAGGTGGCGACTCTTTGGCAACGGAGCGCGTATGGACTTACAACACTGGCAGGCAGAGTTCGAAAACTGGTTGAAAAACCATCATCAGCACCAGGACGCGGCCCATGACGTGTGTCATTTTCGCCGCGTCTGGGCTACGGCACAGAAGCTGGCGGCAGATGATGACGTCGATATGCTGGTGATTTTAACCGCCTGTTATTTTCACGATATTGTGAGCCTGGCGAAAAATCATCCGCAACGGCAGCGTTCTTCAATCCTGGCGGCAGAAGAGACGCGTCGCCTGCTCCGTGAAGAGTTCGTGCAATTTCCGGCGGAGAAAATTGAGGCCGTTTGTCATGCCATTGCCGCTCACAGTTTCAGCGCGCAAATCGCCCCCTTAACCACGGAAGCTAAAATTGTCCAGGATGCGGATCGGCTGGAAGCCCTGGGGGCGATTGGCCTGGCGCGCGTGTTTGCCGTTTCAGGAGCATTGGGCGTGGCGCTGTTTGATGGTGAAGATCCGTTCGCACAGCATCGCCCGCTTGATGATAAACGCTACGCGCTGGATCATTTCCAGACTAAGTTGCTGAAGCTACCGCATACCATGCAAACCATAAGAGGCAAGCAGCTGGCGCAGCACAACGCGCATTTTTTAGTCGAGTTTATGGCGAAGCTCAGTGCCGAACTGGCGGGGGAGAATGAAGGTGTCGATCACAAGGTGATAGATGCGTTTTCACCCGCGGGATAAGCGCGTGGCCCTAAATGGCTGTAATTATGTTAACCTGTCGGCCATCTCAGATGGCCGGTTAAATCTATGCAGGAAAATATATCAGTAACCGATTCATACAGCACCGGGAATGCCGCACAGGCAATGCTGGAGAAACTGCTGCAAATTTATGATGTTAAAACGCTGGTGGCGCAGCTTAATGGTGTGGGTGAGAATCACTGGAGCGCGGCAATTTTAAAACGAGCGCTGGCGAATGACTCGGCATGGCATCGTTTAAGTGAGAAAGAGTTCGCCCATCTGCAAACGTTGTTACCCAAACCACCGGCACATCATCCGCATTATGCGTTTCGCTTTATCGATCTATTTGCCGGAATTGGCGGCATCCGTCGCGGTTTTGAATCGATTGGCGGACAGTGCGTGTTTACCAGCGAATGGAACAAACATGCGGTACGCACTTATAAAGCCAATCATTATTGCGACCCGGCGACGCATCATTTTAATGAAGATATCCGCGACATCACCCTCAGCCATAAAGAAGGCGTGAGTGATGAGGCGGCGGCGGAACATATTCGTCAACACATTCCTGAACACGATGTTTTACTGGCCGGTTTCCCTTGTCAGCCATTTTCGCTGGCTGGCGTATCGAAAAAGAACTCGCTCGGGCGGGCGCACGGTTTTGCCTGCGATACCCAGGGCACGCTGTTTTTTGATGTGGTACGCATTATCGACGCGCGTCGTCCGGCGATGTTTGTGCTCGAAAACGTCAAAAACCTGAAAAGTCACGACCAGGGTAAAACGTTCCGCATCATCATGCAGACGCTGGACGAACTGGGCTATGACGTGGCTGATGCAGAAGATAACGGGCCAGACGATCCGAAAATCATCGACGGCAAACATTTTCTGCCGCAGCACCGTGAACGCATCGTGCTGGTGGGTTTTCGTCGCGATCTGAATCTGAAAGCCGATTTTACCCTGCGTGATATCAGCGAATGTTTCCCTGCGCAGCGAGTGACGCTGGCGCAGCTGCTGGACCCGATGGTCGAGGCGAAATATATCCTGACGCCGGTGCTGTGGAAGTACCTCTATCGATATGCGAAAAAACATCAGGCGCGCGGTAACGGCTTCGGTTATGGAATGGTTTATCCGAACAATCCGCAAAGCGTCACGCGTACGCTGTCTGCGCGTTATTACAAAGATGGCGCGGAAATTTTAATCGATCGTGGCTGGGATATGGCCACGGGTGAGAAAGACTTTGACGATCCGCAGAATCAGCAACATCGTCCACGTCGGTTAACGCCTCGTGAATGCGCGCGCTTAATGGGTTTTGAAGCGCCGGGAGAAGCGAAATTCCGCATTCCGGTTTCGGACACTCAGGCCTATCGCCAGTTCGGTAACTCGGTGGTCGTGCCGGTCTTTGCCGCGGTGGCAAAACTGCTTGAGCCAAAAATCAAACAGGCGGTGGCGTTGCGTCAGCAAGAGGCACAACATGGCCGACGTTCACGATAAGGCCACTCGCAGCAAAAATATGCGCGCGATTGCCACGCGTGATACGGCGATAGAGAAGCGCCTCGCCAGTCTGTTAACCGGGCAGGGCCTGGCGTTTCGCGTTCAGGACGCCAGTCTGCCCGGACGCCCGGATTTTGTCGTTGATGAATATCGCTGCGTGATATTTACCCACGGCTGCTTCTGGCATCATCATCACTGCTATCTGTTTAAAGTGCCTGCGACTCGAACCGAGTTCTGGCTGGAGAAGATAGGTAAAAATGTTGAGCGCGATCGCCGCGATATCAGTCGCTTGCAGGAACTCGGCTGGCGCGTATTGATTGTCTGGGAGTGCGCGTTACGTGGGCGCGAGAAGCTGACGGATGAAGCGCTTAGCGAGCGTCTGGAAGAGTGGATCTGCGGCGAAGGTGCCAGCGCGCAGATCGACACGCAGGGGATTCATTTACTCGCTTGATGCGTCCTGAATAACTGGCGCAACTACGGGTTTTGCCGGGAAGAGGTATTTTCCCAACGTGACCAGCACCACCGCGAAGACAATTACGCCGAGCGCCAGCCATTCAATCTTCGACAGCGTCTCTCCGCCCAGTCCCGTACCCAGCAAGACCGCGACCACCGGGTTAACGTAGGCGTAGCTGGTGGCGAGAGCCGGACTGACATTACGGATTAAATACATATAAGCGTTGATGGCGATAATCGAACCAAACAGCGCCAGATAGCCGACCGCAAGGAAGCCTGAAAGGGAAGGGAGCGCCGTCAGTTTTTCACCTGCAATCATCGACGCGATCATTAACACCACGCCTGCCGCCAGCATCTCAATAGCACCCGCCATCATCCCTACAGGTAAGGTAATGCGCGAGCCATAAACCGAGCCAAACGCCCAGCTAATCGAGCCGATTAAAATCAGAATCGCGCCCCACGGATTGCCGCTTAAATTTCCACCGCTATTGAGCATGATGATTCCGGCAAGCCCAATGGCGATACCCACCCATTCCAGTTTGCGCGTTTTAATGCCAAACAGGCGGCTGAAGCACAGGGTAAAGAGGGGCACGGTTGCAACCACAACGGCGGCGATGCCGGAAGGAACATTTTGATGCTCGGCAACCGTCACCATGCCATTACCGACAGCCAGCAATAACAGGCCAATCAGCGCGGCATTGAGCAGCGGACGTAGCGGGGGGAGCTTGTGTCCGCGCAGTAGCAAAAATGCCATCAATAAAATACCGGCTGCCAGGAATCGAACGCCTGCCATCATTAACGGAGGCCAGCTTTCCACGCCAATCCGAATGACAAAATAGGTTGAGCCCCAAATGATATACAACGCAAACAGCGCGCCAAAAAGCGGTAACAACTGGCGGAAACGCATAATCCCTCACGGTGGAAATAAAAAGGTGGTTCATAGTAAACGTGAAAATCATTCTGCTGGCGAGAGATATAATTGCACTTAATTGTTAAAAAAATGTTGACCTGTGAAGCAAGTATCAGAGCTGCCGTTTTTGCTTCATACTTACACCCTTCAACAATAAAAATGAGAGGGAATGCTTTTGGCCGGGAGTAGTTTACTGACGTTGCTCGATGATATCGCCACACTACTGGACGATATCTCCGTGATGGGCAAACTGGCGGCGAAGAAAACCGCCGGTGTATTAGGGGATGACTTATCGCTCAATGCGCAACAAGTTTCAGGCGTGCGGGCCAACCGGGAACTTCCCGTGGTCTGGGGCGTGGCGAAAGGATCGCTGATTAATAAAGTGATTCTGGTGCCGCTGGCGCTGATCATCAGTGCGTTTATCCCGTGGGCGATTACGCCTCTGTTGATGATTGGTGGCGCGTTTCTCTGCTTTGAAGGAGTAGAGAAAGTGCTGCATATGCTGGAGGCGCGTAAACATAAAGAAGATCCGGCGCAGAGCCAGCAGCGTCTGGAGAAGCTGGCGGCGCAGGATCCGCTGAAGTTTGAAAAGGACAAAATAAAAGGGGCGATTCGTACCGATTTTATATTGTCTGCCGAAATCGTCGCCATCACGCTGGGGATTGTGGCCGAAGCGCCGTTGCTTAATCAGGTGCTGGTGCTTTCAGGCATCGCGCTGGTAGTGACCGTGGGCGTCTACGGTCTGGTAGGGGTTATCGTTAAGATTGATGACCTGGGGTATTGGCTGGCGGAAAAATCCAGCGCGCTGATGCAGGCATTAGGTAAAGGATTATTGATTATCGCGCCCTGGCTGATGAAAGCGTTATCGATTGTCGGCACGCTGGCGATGTTCCTCGTCGGCGGTGGGATTGTGGTACATGGTATTGCGCCGCTGCATCACGCCATTGAACATTTCGCCGGGCAGCAAAGTGCAGTGGTGGCGATGATATTACCGACTGTTTTAAATCTGATTCTTGGATTTATCATCGGCGGCATCGTGGTGCTGGGAGTGAAAGCCGTAGCGAAAATGCGCGGTCAGGCACATTAATACTCGCACAGGCTATTATGCAAAATTCGCCATCTTCAACTAAGGTGAACAAGTTTCACTCGAAAAAAGGAGGCGAGTATGAGCTTTATGGTTAGTGAGGAAGTTACGGTTAAAGAGGGCGGCCCGCGGATGATTGTCACTGGATACTCCAGCGGTATGGTTGAGTGTCGTTGGTATGACGGTTACGGGGTCAAGCGGGAAGCTTTTCATGAAACCGAGCTTGTTCCAGGGGAGGGGAGTCGTCCTGCGGAAGAAGTTTGAAAGGGTATCATTAACACCAGGCCGGATCACATCCGGCCTGGTGTGCCAATGCCTGCAATGAATGATAGTCGCGTCTTATCATGCCACCATTATAAAATTATCGCTGTTTTGCGGTACGCTATCGCCAGGTTATGCCAGAATCATAAAAAAGCAGGTTGGGAGTCGTCAGGGTGCAGCACGAGACAAAAATGGAAAACCAGAGCTGGTTGAAAAAACTCGCACGCCGCCTGGGGCCTGGTCATGTCGTTAATCTCTGCTTTATCGTGGTATTGCTTTTTTCCACCTTGCTCACCTGGCGTGAAGTAGTGGTGCTGGAAGATGCCTATATCTCCAGCCAGCGTAATCATCTGGAAAACGTAGCCAACGCGCTCGATAAGCATTTGCAGTATAACGTCGACAAACTGATCTTTTTGCGTAATGGCATGCGCGAAGCTCTCGTAGCGCCACTGGATTTCACCTCTCTGCGTGATGCTGTAACCGAGTTCGAACAGCATCGCGACGAGCACGCCTGGAAAATCGAACTCAACCGACGACGCACCCTGCCAGTCAATGGCGTATCGGATGCATTAGTCAGCGAGGGAAATCTCCTGTCTCGCGAAAATGAAAGCCTCGACAATGAAATTACCGCTGCACTGGAAGTTGGTTACTTGCTGCGACTGGCGCACAACTCCTCGTCGATGGTTGAACAGGCGATGTATGTCTCGCGTGCCGGATTTTACGTTTCGACGCAGCCGACCTTGTTTACGCGCAATGTTCCAACGCGTTATTACGGCTATGTCACCCAACCCTGGTTTATCGGCCATTCACAACGAGAAAATCGTCACCGCGCGGTACGCTGGTTCACTTCGCAACCGGAACACGCCAGCAATACTGAACCGCAGGTTACCGTCAGTGTTCCGGTAGACAGTAATAACTACTGGTATGGCGTGCTGGGGATGAGTATTCCCGTACGTACTATGCAGCAATTTTTAAGAAACGCCATCGATAAAAACCTCGATGGTGAGTATCAGCTCTATGACAGTAAGCTGAGATTTTTGACCTCTTCCAATCCTGACCATCCAACAGGGAATATTTTTGATCCTCGTGAACTGGCCTTGCTGGCGCAGGCAATGGAACATGACACGCGGGGCGGCATTCGTATGGACAGTCGCTATGTTAGCTGGGAACGTCTGGACCATTTCGACGGTGTGCTGGTGCGCGTCCATACGTTAAGCGAAGGCGTGCGCGGCGATTTCGGCAGTATCAGCATTGCATTAACCCTGCTGTGGGCGCTCTTTACCACCATGTTACTCATCTCCTGGTATGTGATTCGCCGGATGGT